>Ga0255766_10004032_pt1 | contig 12612 bp, 4 predicted proteins | sample 071ome_23_FD_179966 | JGI IMG/M metagenome (GOLD analysis project Ga0255766, IMG submission 179966) | Coastal salt marsh microbial communities from the Groves Creek Marsh, Skidaway Island, Georgia - 071403BT metaG (version 2) | ecosystem: Environmental > Aquatic > Marine > Intertidal zone > Salt... | reverse complement strand
TTTTAGTGTTGAGAGAGAAAAATGAATCTCTCTCCATCTTCATCTCCGAGGAAGCAAAGAAGAAGAAGAAGAAGAAAAAGAAGAAGAAGCTTCTCTTGTTTTCTCGCGAAGAGATGACGCGGAGTGAGCGTTATTTTCTCATCTTTCGCGCGTTCTTCGATCGTTTGCGATGCCTTGCTTTTTTTTTACCCTCGGTCGAGTGGAAGCGACGCGACTCGATCGCTGGTGCTGTTTGATTTTTTCTTTTTTTTTTCTTTTAGTGTTGAAATTTTTAGGGCGGGAGGGAGGCAGTGATTTTTTTTTTCGCGCGCTGTGTGTTGTGAGTAAATTGTTGACCTCACGCGCGCGCCGTTTGTAAAATAAAATCTAAGAGACTAACTTGGAACGCCTTCTCTCTCAAATCAAAACTTATCTGCCGACGGGGAAAAACAAAGCAGGTCCTACATATTTCTCTGAGAAGTGATCGAAACGGTTCAGCGTGCAATGGCACGAACGTCGTGCGGTCGCGGCGTCGCGACCACGGAAAAAAAATCAACGAGGAAAAAAGCGAAACATCATCGTTTCGTCGTTTTTGCACTTTTCGTGTTGCTCTTCTTTTCGTTTTCAGTTTTTTTCGCGCTTCCAGCGAGTGCGAAAACTGTAACTGTTGTTCACGGAGACGCGAAGAAGCCGACGAAGAGTACTGGATCGCACGCGAAAACTACCCGTAGCGTGGCATCCAAATCTGCCGAGTTCAGTCTTGATGCCTCTGCCGAGGCAGGAGATGGAAAGCAAGATGCTGCTCGCTCCATTGATGAAAACAGGATCGTTGACATCAACGAGGTGCACGCCAACTCGGACGCAGATGCACTCTCATCGAGTGCTGGGCTCAATACTCATGCGTCACAACTATCCTCGTTGGCTGCTCCATTTGAAGACACCTACCAGTACGGCGATAACTTCAACGCCGATGGTAATCCAACACCTTTCCAAGATGATGGTTGGGGCGAAGATATAAAGGAATGGACCAAAAAACAAGAGGGGAGTTATATACACCCAGAGTTCGGACTTCCAGGAGTCTCAGTGAGCAACGACATCTGCATCGTTGAAGGTGTGATTGGAAGAGATTGGTATGACTTTAAAGAGGATGAGGTTCTCGTCACTTTGCCGGAAAAGTGTCGCCCGGAACGTAGAGTCGTTTTTAATGTGGCTAACTACGATGAAGATTCTACGCGGGTTGACGTGTTTCCGAACGGAGAAGTGAAATATATTGCTGGAGTAGCCGACCAAAATTTTCTTTCACTCACAGGAATCAAATTTGTGACGAAAGAATTCAAGGGCACGAAAAAGTTACTCGATTTGAATGTGGACGCGTTCAAGAACTACGATGACAACACCTTCGAGGATGCTTTTTCCTCCAAAATCAACGGCGAGTGCATTTTGGGAGGCTCAATTAAAAGACAAGGATCCAAGGAGGATATTGCACAGCTGCCAGAGGAGTGTCGTCCTAAGAAGAAATTGATATTTAACGTGGGCACGTATGAATGCAACATGTACATGGAAATTCTCAGCGATGGTAAGATGGTTGCCAAAGGTGATTTTGATGATTGTGACGGTCCAATCTCCTTGAGTGGCATAAGTTTCATCACTAAGGATTCGAATGTTTCTCTCGTTGACCTTGGAAAAGATCTCAAGAATGGATGGAAAGCATACAATGATGAAGGGCCGTCCTACGCGCTGATGGGTGGCGAGTGCATCGTCCAAGGCTCAATCAAAGGTGAATCCTGGGATCACATCGCTACTCTACCAGTTGAGTGTCGACCGCATAAGAAACTAGCATTCAATCTGAACAATAATGGCTATCCTTCCCGTGTCTTCGTGTTAACGAATGGAGAAGTGCGTTGGATCAATGGAGAAGAAGAAGAAGATTGGCTTTCGCTGTCAGGAATCAGATTTATTGCTGTTCCAAAAGACGCGATCCATCTTACTGGTCATTGGCAACCATACGGGGAAGAGTGGGGTATTCCAACGTATAAAGTGCAAGATGAAGTGTGCGAGGTTCTTGGTCGTATCAGAGGAGCGAAAAAGGAACCCGCCAAGGTGAACGATTGGGGTCTTCTCGCCAGTTTGCCGTCCGAGTGTCGTCCGGAGAAGAACACGATTTTCAGTGTAAACAATGATGAGTACTCTGCCCGCATTGAGGTACTTTCTTCCGGAGACGTAAAGTATAAGGACGGAGGGAAACCAGATGGAATCGAGTGGCTTTCGCTCACGGGAATCAAGTTTGTAACGAAAGAAGGTAAGAGCACGAAAAAGCCACTCGACTTGAAGGTGGGCGCGTTCGAGAACTACGGTGAAGACTACGAGGACGCGTTTTACTCCAAAATTAACGGCGAGTGCGTTTTGGGAGGCTCGATTAAAAAAATATCCTCTTCTTGGGAAGTGGCGCAGCTACCAGAGGAGTGTCGTCCTGAGAAAGCGTTGGCATTCATCGTGGGCGCGCATGGCGGCAACATGTACATGGAAATTCTCGGCGATGGTAAGATTGTTGCCAAAGGTGAATTTGATAATTCTAAAGGTCCGATCTCCTTGAATGGCATCAGTTTCATCCCAAAAGATTCGAAAGCTTCTTCTGTTGCACTCGCTTCATCACTCGAGAGCAACTGGAAAACATACGATGGTGGGGAAGCGCCGTCCTACACAGTAATCAAGGATGATTGCATCGTTCAGGGCTTAATCCAAGGTGAATCCTCGGATCACATTGCTACTCTACCAGTTGACTGTCGACCGTACAAGAGACTGACTTTCAATCTGAACTATGATAAGCACTCTGCGGGCGTCGACGTGTTGAAGAATGGAAAAGTGCTTTTGATGGGTGGAGGAAGAGCCTCTCGCGATTGGTTTTCGCTCTCAGGAATAAGATTTGAAGTGGAGCAACCTCCGCCGCCAAAGGTTACCATCGGTAATCCATGGTCGCAGCTTGCGCTCGAAGAGTTTGATTTTGACATCAGAGTCCATCACGATATTTGCGGTAAAACTTCATCATGTTTCGCCGACACAGCTCAAGTTGACACGAATGTCGCCTCGGGTTTGAAATGCGAGGTATTCGTGAAGCTTGCTAATGACGAGAGTTGCACGTACAAGGACGCTTCAACACATCTCCCGTGTAAAAAGTGGGACAATTTTTTTGAGAAATCAAAATCACCTGCAGAGCTACGACCCTATTTGAGTCTGACGGATAAAGACGGCAAGGTGGCAACAGGTGAATACGAAATTTGGTACGACTGCTTTCACAGAAAAAAGAGCGCACGAACAGGAACGGGATTGAAAAAGTTACACGAGTTTCGCGTCATCGATAAGTGCGCTGATTTTCTACCACCAGGATTTGAGAGCCTCTCTATCGCGGAGCTGGTACTTCATTCAGCCCCTTCTTTTTTGGAGTTGAAGCATGAGGATTGCAATCGCGTTGACGCTGTCAAGGAAAGCATCTTTCGAAAATACGATACGACTCCTCAAGATGGACGATTGGATGAAAACGAAGTCCTGGAGGCGCTTTTGCAGCACGATGTAGACACGTCGTCCTTGGCGTACCTCATTCCAGAAAGCAATCATTTCAGGAAGAAGGGTGGAATCATGCTGGGCGATTTCATGGTGTCTTCTGCGCTACCACTCCTTTGTTCGGGATCGTTGACGGAATCTTCGGACGTTTACTTCACGGCGGCATCGTATCCTACCATTGAGTCTAAATATGCTCAATGCGAAGCAGATAAAGAAGGCGTAAAATTGAAGTGGGACTACAAGCTCACACCGCAGGAGGGCGACAGACAGTGTTTATATACGGATGGCCGGCTTTTACGCTCATTCAAAACTGATGCTAGTGGCACCACAGTCACTTCTTTCAGAGACAAACGTCCTTCATCTGGCGTTGGTCCTGATGCGGTGACGTTGCATGTCCACATGTCCTTTGATTCAGGCATGGTGGAGAATCTTATCAAAAATTCGTCTGTGATATTGGAAGAACCAGATGAAGAGGATGCTCGCGTAACGGCTGAACACTGCGTCACCAAAGATAGTGATGGTGGGAAGTGCTTCAAAAGGATTACTGTCTCGTCCACTGTTTTGGAATTAAGTAATAAAGAGTACATGTCTAAATCATCAATTATGACATGGATAAAATTTGCTGATGTACCAGAAGAAGATCAGTACTTCTGGCAAAGCGTTGAATTTGAGAGCAACTTTAAAAAAGCGTTTGGTATCCGTAAATCAGGTAAAGTGTTTGCACGTCTGAATAATGACGTGCAGGTTGAGGGAAATACAACTTTGCAAGTTAACCAATGGTATCACGTTGCAATGGTATTAAACAAGGGCAGTGGCATCGAAATTTTCGTCAACGGAGATCTCGACAATGCTCTAAAATCCTCCGACAATGCGCAAATGGACTTTCCCATATACCCCTCAAAGGTGCGGGTCTTGGACGCTGTTGGATTGTATGATGATTTCAGAATTTATACGGGAGTCGTGACTAAACTTCACATCTCGTCGATTTATTCGTGCGGCAGACAACAAAGTTGCGCGATTTTAGCTCACGCGACACCACAATCGAGGCGAGTATACTGTATGGTGCCCAAGTACAACACGCGAAAGAGTTCAAAAGGTTTCGTACCCCCCTGCATTGTAGGGTTGTTCTATACCGGTGCAGCCATGGATCTGCAGTTAACACCCAGTCAAAAAGGCATACTGTTTAGCTTCAGAGACACAGCTCTCGAGGAGACGTCATACGAAATACTGCGAAGACCAAGGGACCCAATATTGGGCCCCATGGGAGATTACAAAGCCGTCGTCATGATTGATACAGCCTTAGATTTTTGCGCAACTACATTTTCTTCTCTGACATTTTTCGATGATGAAGCAATCAGAGAACCCGGATCTACTTGGGAATACGCCGTGAAAACAAAGTTCCGTGAACTCACACTGATATCAGATCCCCGCGAGTTCAAAACACCATTTTTTGCCTTATTTGAGGGAGCTGTTGTCGCTGGCAATGCGGGCGTTGGAATCCCCAATATCCGTGTCTGTACTCGCGTGGTAAAACGTTCTGATACAAATTTGCCTAGGTATGATACGAATGCAGATGACTCTAATTTGGCTGCTTACAAGTATGCCTGGCGTTCTGAACTCAAAGATGCGGACAAACAATCATCTGCATTCAAAATCACAGATCAAGATGACACTTCGTTTTCAGAGGTGAAACCCAACGAATGGTTTACAGTCAGTCTTTCACTTTTTTCACGCATAAGTCGAGTGAATGTCTGTACAGAACAAGAAGAATCCCAATTTGACGTTCGTGTGTTAGATTATCAAGATCCGAACGATAAGGGTGATATGGGATCTATGTGCATTTTATCTTTGGACGAAGTTGGCAGCCCCTCAGTGTTCACGATAGGTAACTCAACATGTCGAAGTTATTCTTGCAGCGGTACCAGCGTTCCAGCATATTTTGGCAAATCCGTCACAGTAAGGTCGACATCCAATGCTGCGAGCTACAAAGTCTCCGAAGTTCAAGTCATGGGCGTTGAAGTAGACTGTCCATACACAACATTTTCAGATGAAGATGGAAACTTTGAAATCGACATACTTGATGTGACTGGTGTGACGCCAAAAAACTCTTACATCGGGACCTTGGCGATCAAAACTGATATTTATGACGAAATAGATACACTGATGCTTAATGCAACCTCCCAAACAAAGCCCGAAGCATTACTAATTGCCATTGCTGTAGACGAAGTCCGTTTTGAAGAAAACTGGGAGAAGTCTCCTGATGTGACTCACACTAAAGCCGTAGTTGGAAAAGATGAATTCATATCTTACTGTAAGGAAAGAACGAAATTCAGTGGAGCTCACTTTGTACTTCAAGAAAAAGTGTGGACTTTCATTGACCGAGACGGATCAGGTGATCTGAATGAGATTGAGTTCGCAAATGTCATGAGAGCTTTTCACGGTGGATACATATATGCGGTACCTTGGGTGGTTTATCCGACAATAAGCACGAGACACATGACACAATTTCGTGCGGCGTATCAAGACGAGAAGAAAAAGAACGCACTTTTCTCACTTGTGCCTTTGAGTAAAGCAGTTTTACCATCTTCTCAGGAGTCCTGGCAAAAGTGGGTTCACGAGATGGAAAAAACTTTTCCAACATTTGACATGGATATGCCACATGACAAGGACATCTCTGGCCGAACTTCATTAACAAACATGGGAATTGGTGATTCATCAGAAACAAAAATATATGCAGTACCAATGGCAACATTCCCGACTACTAAATTCATCTCTCTGAGGCAGGTCATGCACGCTGACGAAATACATGACTTTGCGCACGAGGAGCATGGAATTCTGAAAGAAATGTTCACATCTCCAGTCGAAGTTCATGCAATCCAGAGACTCCCAGACGTTGAACATGTTTTTGGAGAAGGAACGGAAAAAGTTCTACCAATCAAACATTTGGGTGCAGCTGGTGAAGATTTCGAAGACAATACTGCTGTAACAATCTCTGGCATGGTGAGATTTCCCGGCTCTCGTACCCAAGACGTCCTGTGCGGTCTTCAGTCTGCTACAATCTACGCTTATGAAGGCAAAAAATGCAATGGTGAAGAGCTTGCTAAAGGACTATGCTCTCCGAAAGGTTACAAATATGAATTCGAACCCGTAAGTTACATGGTAGATGGTACGGGAAGGTTTGATATTTCAATCACGCCGGGTGAAACGTGGTTATTCATAGCATCTTCCGATGGACACGATTTGTGCTACGGAGGGGATGCGGTGGATGTCCTCCCGTGTTCTGTGCGCAATGCGCCTCCGATCAAGTTGTCGGAAAAAGAATTCGATAAAAACACCTATCACGAGTTGGAGAATGTAATTGGCGGTGAATTTCTGACTTATTTTGATGTCACGAGCAGACAAGTAGATCTTGGATTGTATGCTGGTGCGTGCGATACTCCTTACACGAAGTACTCACTGTTGATCACACCAGCTAATGGCTGTGGTGCACCTATTGAACTTTCTGATACGGAGATAGTGGGATCCTGGCCCCTGGTTGATTCAGACAACACAGTGTCAAACGTCCGCTTGTGGCCGTATGCAGCGATGGATTATAACATTGAATTGTTACAGGCTCCAGATGTGACAGCTTTGACGGAGGATAAAATTCTAAGTGAGTACACGGGGGCATCTTGCAAAAAAGGTTCCCAGAACATCATGAATTTTTTCCGCGAGAGACATCTTCTCGTTCAGACCATACCGTTACTGGAGAGAACGTTTGGTGAGGCAAGATTTGAGTACCACGACTGGTTCTGTGTCGAGCCTACGTTCGGGAATTTGCCCGAGACATCTTTAAAAACTCCGTTTACGTCTATTCGTCCCGAAGAGATTTGTATTGGGTCAGATGCAGCGAAGCACGATTTGACAAAAAAACATTTGATCGGAACTTCAAACATGGAATACTCGAAACTTGGATCTCAACTATCCCCGGATAAATTCGTGTCTCTGAAGGTTGTCGAGGCACATTACACGGCACCAAATACAATTTCGTACTGTTCAATGTTTGAGCGAAGTGTGAATGATGCTCCTACGAAATTAACTGTTAAAGTGCGGATTCACCAAGACGTTGCTCCACAAGGGTCGAACCCTTGTCATTCGTCGAACGAACCTTCGGAAAAGTGCGTGTTTACAAAAGTTGATGCGACCTCGCGCTTACTTCAGTTCCAATCAGGAGAGGGTAAAGATGGCAATTCGTATGAGATTTCCTCTAAAGGCGCAGTCCCAAATCTGGTTCCTCCACACCGCCGGAAATTTCTTGCTCGGGTAGAGCGAAATGATGGCTGGGCTGTAACAAATATAGCCATAGAGCGTGAACTGATTACACTTGCAAGTAAGAAGAGAGGAGGGGGCAATGATCCCGAAGCGAGATACCAATCAGGCACTGAATTTTACGCAACCGCACCAATTCGTGGCTTGGTGTACACAGTCGTGCATGATCCTCCTGGCGGGAATTCGGTTGCCTCCATCAGTCAGGGAACGAATATTAACCTTGAGTTTGGTCTTGCAAATACCCGGGCATTGAGCATGGACACAAATAGAGGTGGTGGAGCCGGATTCGCAATTGGATTGGGTTTCAAGAAAGGTACTTCAGCGGGCTCTCGGTTTGTAAATGTTGAAATTGAAATGGACGATGAAGTAAAGGGTGGCACTGAAATACGGCACTATTTAGCCAATAAGAAAAAAATAGATATACAAAATGTTGCGGAAGACAAGATAAAAAGTATGATGTCAGCCAATAAGAAAAAAATAGATATGCAAAATGCTGTGAAAGACAAATTAAAAAGTATGGTGAAGAACAGTGAAGAAGAAAAAGGAAAAGAAGCAAGCCCAAGTGAAGAAAAAGATGAACAATCTGAAACCAAAGGTACGTTGGGTTTCGAAACAGGGCACAACTGGTTCACCGCCAGTTCAGGACCGTCTGTAGATCTAAGCGCCACCATTGAAGACGGTTGGGATTTCAGCTTCACTCTGGATCGTACCATTTCTTCATCAGAGGAACCAGGACTAGCAGGTCGTCCTGGAGATACAATTCTTGGAGGTGGTTTTGAGATTGTCTATGTCCTAGTTGACGGAGTTGATATCAGAGACAATTGCCTGAAAGTAATCGGAGAGGTGCAGTGGTTCCCCCGGCAACCTACTTCATACTTGTTATCGGTTCACGATATTGAAAAGAAAGTGATACCAGATTTGGAAGGTTTGATTGCCAAGGCCAAAGATAAAGAGTCCATAATGACTGATGGTGAGATGGATGATAAATCAAACGATGAAGTGAAAGCAATTTGGAAGCATCGTCTTGAGACGTCGATTGACGACTGGAAAAGAACCTTGGAATGGTCATCTCCAGATTTTAATCCAGAAGGTCTTTTGAAGCTCAGTGAGGCAAAACAGAAGGAGAAATTGACTCAGATACAAACAAAATACGACCAAACTACAGTCCCTTTTAATTCAGATGATTCGGTCTTTGGTAGACTGATGAAACCGAAAATTGTTGAAACTAACGATATGTACACCACAGATCTGCTACAGATCTGGGATCTGTTCGATGATAATAAGGAGGCAGGAGAGGGTTTAGTTACAGGTTCAAGGACTTTAATGACAGATACTCTATCATCCAAAAATCATTCTTGGTTGGAATCCTGGGAAATGAAGTATAATGATAATCAAGCTATGAATAATCAATCTTGGTTGGAATCCTGGGAAATGATGGAAAATGATAACCAAACTATGAAAAACGTCTTCACCTCTGTTGAGAATAATTCCACAGAAGCATTGTTCTCTAGAGGGATGTCAGACCTCGCTGAAAACGATATGAAAAATCGAGCCAATATGACGCATGATGACAAATTCTTCAAGTATGATGCTGCAGCAAGATATGTAGATGCCTCAGTGTTTGGTTCAAAAGCTTCTTTTGGATTCGGAGGGAAAAACCAAAAAGACTCCAAATTAAATCCAATTGCCTCAGGTTCAGACCAAAGCATCTATTTAACTTTTTCAGGAGGGGGGCAGGCACTTGAATTCAGTTCAGACGTGTCGTCTGCAATTGACGGTATAAGTTATTCCTGGGCACTGGAATCAGGAAGTAGCAGTGAACAAGGCTACAGTTCAGAAACCTCTCTCGGGCCCTTAACTGGATCAGGCGAAACCGGTTCTACAACTGGCACATCCCGCGCTTCAGAGCATGCAATGGCATGGGCGAAGCACGGTAACCTTGCAGTGTCTTACAGCCTAGGCGATCCTGATCCCTATGATAAGTTTGTCGTGGCAGTTTCTACGGACAAGCGATTCGGAACTCCAATTTTTAAAACGATCGGTGGCGCTTCGAAATGCCCGGGAGAACCGAACACTTTATGGAGGGAATCGGGCATGATGTTGGAAACTGCGTGGGCAGCTGGGGTGAACAACAAATTTATCCATCCTGGGCAAAATGCGTTGTTTGATATCATCATCACCAATGAATCTCCTTTCAGAGAAGGTCTAACATACGGCTTGAAGTTAATATCTGATCCTAAATTTAACGGTGATTTTGCTGAGAATATGTTGGATCTTTCCTTCACCGTTAACGGTGTGGACAAGTTAGCACCGTACTCATCGGCATCGTTCTTTCTTCTGGATGATATCCAATCAGTGGATGAGGATGGAAATCTGAAACGTACACGACTATCCTTGAACGTTGCCAAGGGTAAATTTGCACAGTCGTATTCTTCTATTGGTGTTCAGATAGTTTCTGAATGTGAATTTCCATTGGAGTTTTACCGGGACCCAATTTCTTCTTCGGCGTATCTCGGAGATTTTAAATGGGAACGAGAGTGTCCGAAAGTCATGTGGGACGAAACTACCTACAACACCTACCTGAACACGATAATATCAAAGAATACTTCTCCTGTTATCAACATGACCTTGCTCAACCCAGATCCACTGAACTTATGGTCAGAAGATTATGTCGAAGGTGATTCAAAGCAGACGAACTATTTAGTGCATCCAAACGTCGAATTTGTTCGGGTACAGTGGAGAAAGCTCGGGCAGGGGGAATGGATGAACTCGTGGGATATGGTGGGAGACAACCCAGACATTTGGAAGCGAGACGTAAAAGACGCGGACGTGCAATGCAAATTCGCACGTGGTAAAGGGTGTGCGTTCAAATGGAACACAGAACGCCAACATTTCCTGAGCGGACTGAAAGATGGAACATGGGAAGTTCGAGCGAAAGTGTTCTGCTCCGGATATGATTCTTTTGCGACTTCAGAAGTGAAAGCATCTGTAACGGAAGAAAATTTGAATGTGGTCGTCGATGTTACATCGCCGGCGATCACCTCTGTTTCAGTGTATAATCGAACTGTAACTATTGACTACTCAGAACCAGTGATATGTCCGCAGCTGACAGTAGATCACATGAGTTATACCATCGAGCGAATCGAGACGTGTGAAGGTGATTCTGTACAATCAGGTTTGGTCTCGTCGAGTGAGGTGTTCTCCCACTATCAGTTCTCGTGCCTGGCGGGGCAACGAGGTACCATTATGGCAAAATGGCCGAAAGATGCTGAAAGCGGAATTTACAAATTGACTGTAAATGCCGACAAGCTAGGACCCATGGTCACTGACTTTGCGTTGAATCCGGGTTCATTCGGAGAACAAATATCTGGAATCAAAGTGGGTTGCGACTCTGGCAAAGATTCTCTGGTGAAGTTGGGAGACAAACTCTCTCGAAACAAGTCGTCTGTTTCTGCATCAGAAGCGAAAGGTAGGAAAAAATTGAGAGCTGCACATATTGCGAATCGAGAATCAACTCTTGGAGCAGCGGCTCCAAGATCCTCCAAACCCATTTTCCTCTCGTTCAATGAGCTTCCAGTGAAGTTCGACAGTAAGCTCGTTGTTGTAACGAGCATATTTGCGATGATGTTTGTTGCTCTCGCGTGGCGAAAAAGAGCAGCCTCGAAAGCTACAGTGTCGGTAAATGACAACAACTTGGAGTCAGAGAAGCGTTCCTTTCTTGATGAAGACGAAAGAAGAATCGGGGGGAAAGGAGGAGAAACGTACGGCGCAGTGCTCTAAATATGAATCTATCATGTTCTATATAATGTAAAGTGAGTTTCGTGATAGAAAAAGAAAAAAAAAGAGTTATTTAGTATATAATCGAACGCTTTGATGTCAATCTTGCGCAAGGTGGAGTGTTAGCGATAATCGCTTTCATCAACGATGATCGCTTTGGTGTTGTACGCGTACACGTCGAGAGCGGTGGGTCTCAAGATACCCATGTGACAGGTGAACGAGGGTGTCGAAGCTCGAGTAAGAAGTGTTTATTATGTTTTTTAAGAAAGATAAATCAAGATATACCGTGGAATGAGTATATCATGGTTCCTCAATCATTTTAATTTTATTGATTTTATATATACTCGTATAATGCAGTAAAAATATGCGCACAACAAGTGCGCATGTGTATTCACTTTCACCACCATGACGGTGGTTCTATGCCTTTGCCCTGAACACTTCGAAAAGACGAACAATGCACCGTAATACCCTCGTGTAGTGTAATTGTTGCATTCTATTTTTGTCGTTTTTTTAACTCATGCTTGAGCCAGTATGTGCCAGTTACAGGTACTTCGTAAAAGCTTTTTTTTTTTGCGCGATCGCGTCATCGCGAAAAGAAAGAAAATTTTCCCAAAACTTTCCCGCACAGTTTCGACGCGAAAACACACACGCTCTTCGTTCAAAAAGATCAAGAATCTCACTGAAAAAAGAACGCGCGTTAAAGTTCGCGAACGCTGCGCGGAGGAAATCTGGAGACACACAGAGAGAGAGAGATCGGGTGAAATAGGAGGAACTCATCCGAACGATAAAGGTACGCCGGGATCGAATCAAAAAAAAAAGTTGGGAATTGTTTTTTTTTTTAGTGTTGAGAGAGAAAAATGAATCTCTCTCTCCATCTTCATCTCCGAGGAAGCAAAGAAGAAGAAGAAGAAGAAAAAGAAGAAGAAGCTTCTCTTGTTTTCTCGCGAAGAGATGACGCGGAGTGAGCGTTATTTTCTCATCTTTCGCGCG
>Ga0255766_10004025_pt1 | contig 12637 bp, 7 predicted proteins | sample 071ome_23_FD_179966 | JGI IMG/M metagenome (GOLD analysis project Ga0255766, IMG submission 179966) | Coastal salt marsh microbial communities from the Groves Creek Marsh, Skidaway Island, Georgia - 071403BT metaG (version 2) | ecosystem: Environmental > Aquatic > Marine > Intertidal zone > Salt... | reverse complement strand
GAGAGGAGAAACACATGAATAAATCTGATTTAGTAGACGCAGTAGCATCAGCTGCTGATCTTTCAAAAGCTTCAGCTGGCAGAGCAGTTGATGCAGTTTTTGATTCTATTGGCGGTGCATTAGGTAAGGGTGACACTGTTTCACTTGTAGGTTTTGGAACTTTTTCTGTGAGACACAGAGCAGCTAGAATGGGTAGAAACCCACAAACAGGAGCAGCCATCCAAATCGCAGCTTCTAAGGTACCTGGTTTTAAAGCTGGTAAAGGTCTTAAAGACAAAGTTAAGTAAAAGTCTTAACTTAATAAAAAGGGGTGCAATTGCATCCCTTTTTTTTTATCATGCTCCTCTAAACATGGAACTAAATTATGCTTGAATCGGTCAGATCTATTCTTTCAGGGAAAACTCTCTTTATTCTTGTAACACTACTAGCAATCCCATTTATTTTTTTCGGATCAACTTCCTTTGGCACAGTCTTTACAAGCTTTGGCACAGTGAATGGAGAACCGGTTACTCAAACGGATGTGAATCTAGCTGCCTCCAACATAACCCAACGTTACCAATCTATTTTTGGCGAAGACTTTTCTATCGATATCATTGGCGAAGAGCAATATTCAGAATCTCTAAGACAAGAAATTGTGAATCAAAAAATTCTGCTCTCTGCTGCAAGGAATGCAGGTTTGTTTGTTTCTGATAAGCAAGCAAAAAAAGAGATTATTAAAATTGAAAATTTTCAGTCCGAGGATGGCCAGTTTGATGAGAGTGTCTTTCAAAGCATTATTCGAGCCAATGGCTTTACTCCTGATGATTACATCAACCTCGTTCAGCAAACGGTAAGCATGGATTTCTTTATTCAAGGTTTAGCTAACAGCGCCTTTGCAACCGAAAACGATATTAAGAAATTTATCACTGCCTTTGAAAAAACTAGAGATTTAGATTTTGTCTTGATTGACTTTGATGCTGTTAAAAATGAACAAGAAGTTAGTGAAGATGAGATTAAAGATTTTTACGATGCTAATCCACTTCTCTTCCTTGATGAGGAGAGACGTTCTATTAATTACCTCACGCTGAATGCAGAGGCGTTTGCCTCTGGAATCGAAGTAGATGAGTCATTAATACAAACTGCTTATGATGAATATCTTGCAGAACAAGAAAGTAACGTTCAGCGCAGAGCCTCACACATCATGATTGATGTTATCAATTACGAATCAAAAGAAGATGCTCTGGCTAAACTTGTATCCATTAAATCTCAGCTTGATGACGGATCTATTAATTTTGCTGAGGCAGTTGCACAATTCAGTGAAGACGATGCCACGCTAGATGCAGATGGAGATCTTGGTTATTCAGCAGGCTTTGCCTTTCCAGAAGAATTTGAAACTGCATTGAGCGCTATGACATTGAATGCTACTTCCAACATTATTGATTTGGAAGATACTTTGCATATTTTAAAATTAACCGAACTCATTGAACCCGATATTAAATCTTATGAAGAATCTGCCACTGAGCTCAAGCAAGAATTTATCGTTAGCGAGTCATCAGCAAGACTTCAAAATACTATTGCACAATACGAAGAGAGAATTCTTGCAGGCGAAAGTTTTGCAACTATTTTTGCCGAAGAGAGTTTTACCTCTCTTGAACAACTTTCAGCACAAGAGTTGTCTGATCAGGTTAATCCTAGTCTAGTTAACGAAGTATTCAATTCTGCTTCCAACTTGAATGCTGTTTCCTTTGTTGAAGGGGAGGACGAGGTTACCTTTTTTACAATAACAGCAATTATTGAGCCTCAGCTCTTAAGTTTTGAGTCTGCAAGCGCATCTGCTCGCGATGAGCTGCTTAACTCTAAGGCTCAAAACCAGCTTGCTGGTATGAATAAGAACATTGCTGACAATGGATTGGATGAGTCGCAAGCAAATTTTCAATCTTACAAGGCTGTTTCAAGATACTCCTCATTGTTACCAAGAGAGGTTACCAATGTTTTATTTCAAGCAAGCTTAGATGAATTAGAGCAGGTAACTTTAACCAACGGCGATGTGTATTGGCTTAAGGCAACTAATGAGACTTTGCCTGATGAGAGTCTTATAAGTGAAAAAGAAGAGTCTTATCAAATGATTGTTAGCCAGATCCAACAGCAACGCTATAACGTTTATCTGGATAATCTTCTCAGGGACGGTTTAAGGGTTAATCTAACAAATTTATAGCAGCTTAGAGCTCTTTAAATTCTTCTAAAGACATGGCTGCAGTGTTAAACCCTGCATCCACATAAGTTATTTCACCAGTAATACCGCTGGCTAAGTTAGAACAAAGAAAAGCAGCTACATTGCCAACTTCTTCTGTGGTTACAGTTCTTCTTAATGGCGCACGATTGCTATGATGGGAGAGCATTTTTCTAAAATTCTTAACTCCCGAAGCTGCTAATGTTTTGATTGGTCCTGCAGAAATAGCATTCACTCGAATATTATCTGGGCCAAGGGCTGCGGCCAAAAATCTTGTGTTTGCTTCTAAACTTGCTTTGGCTAGACCCATGACATTGTAATTGGGTACGCTTTGCATGGCAGCATGATAGGTTAGAGTTAATAGTGCTGAATTTTCATTCAACATTGGTTTGGCTGCTTGAGCCAGAGCGGTAAAACTAAAGGAGCTAATATCATGGGCAATCTTAAAGCCATCTCTAGTTGCCACATCCACAAAATTACCCTCTAACTCATTTGCTGGAGCAAAACCTATGGAGTGGACCAAGCCATCAAATGTTTCCCAGTTTTTTTTAAGTTCGGCAAATGCGTTAGAAATACTCTCATCGTTGGATACATCGCATTCTATTAAAGTGGAATGACCTAACTCTTGTGCAATTTTTTCAACATTGGATTTAAGTCTTTCATTTTGATAAGTGAATGCTAATTCTGCACCCTGATCTGTCATAGCCTGCGCGATTCCAGCGGCAATAGAATACTTGTTAGCAAGGCCAGCAATAAGAATTTTTTTATTTTTTAAAAACATAACTTTTCTCTTAATTATTGAAGTTTACAAGATTGCTGGTTTTAAACAATATATTTGCTTTTGAAGGATTGTTAAGACTAATCCCTTTCAAATATTAAGTAAAAGCTATATAGTAATAATGAAGCCTAGTTATTGTTTGCTTAGATAATTGGGTATTATTATTTTATGGAGATTTATATGAATAATTTTTACAAATTCTCTCTTGTAGCAGTCATGTCTTTAGCATTTGCAAGTCCAGAGCTTTTTGCTCAGGAAACTGATGAGGATGTAGAAGAAGTAGTTGTAACTGGTACAAGGATTACTAATCCTAATATTGTTAGCACATCCCAAGTTCAGGTAGTCACTGCTGATGATATTGATAATAGGGGAGCTGTAAGACTTGAGGATGTTTTAAATGACTTGCCTCAAATAGCACCGGGACAAATTGCTCAAACTGCAAATGGTTCCAATGGTACTGCTACTGCTAACTTAAGAAATTTAGGCTGTGCAAGAACCCTAGTTCTTATCAATGGAAGCAGAATGGCTCCAGGTACTGCTGCTGGCGGTAGTTGCGCTGATATTAGCCAAGTGCCCGCCCTTTTAATCAAAAGAGTTGAAGTGTTAACAGGTGGTGCAACATCTGTGTATGGATCTGATGCTCTTGCAGGGGTTGTAAACTTTATTCTTGACGATGAATTTGAAGGCTTCAAAGCAAGTGCTACAAATTCCTTCTATTATCATGAAAACGATAATAATAAACTAAGGGCTTTACATGATAAGTACGGCTATCAAAAGGCTCCGTCAGAGGTTACTGAAGGGGATTCTTTAAAACTCTCTCTAGCATTTGGTGGATCCATTAATGATGGTAAAGGTCATATCACTGGGTTCTTTGAGCACATCAATACCAATCCTATCCTTCAGGGTGCCTATGATGGAGGTGCTTGTGCATTAGGTGGTGGAGATACAACTTGTGGTGGATCTAGTACTATTCCTGCAGGTAGGTTGTATGATTTCGGCTATAAAGCAAAAGGCTTTACTCCAATTGATCCCGCTGTATCAGATTATAAGTTTGATTGGAAAGTTCTAGGTAATGAGTTTGTTGATAGAGCAGGAACACTATATAACTATAATCCAACTAATCACTACCAAAGACCACAAGATAAATTCAATGCCGGATTCTTTGCTAAGTATGAAATCGCAGATAATGCAGAGCTTTATTCAAGCGTAAGATTTATGGAAAATGAATCGCCTTCCCAGATTGCATATTCTGGGACTTTTGGTGATTTAAGAGAAGTCCCTTGTTACAACGCAACACTTTCTGCTCAACAATTTAACGTACTTTGTGGTAACTGGACTGGTATGGGTGGATCGCATGCCCCTAATTTTGCTACGGGTGCAGATGCATTAGCATATATTTCTTCACTTAACGGTCAAATTGCTGACGGTTCAATCATTGATTACATGGCTCCTGCTAGAAGTCTAAAAAGAAATGTAGAAGGTGGCCCAAGAAAATATACAACCAAATATCAAAACATAACATATTCGGTTGGTCTGAGAGGCGATCTCAATGACAATTGGAGATACGATGTATCCTATCAGACCTCAGAAGTTGATTACTCTGAAGAGATTCAAAATGATCTTTCAATCACAAAACTGCTAAGATCTGTTAACGTAGTTAATGTTGCTGGTGTACCAACTTGTGTTTCTGTTTTAGATGGAACAGATCCAGATTGTCTTCCATATTACTTATTCTCAGGTGGATTACCTGGCGATGGTGGTCTTCAAGCTATTTGGGATACCAATCCTGAGATTCAGACTTACCTTGCAATTCCTAACTTCATCTTAGGTGATTCAAGCGAAACTATTTTTCAAGCCTATGTAGAAGGTGAAACTTCATTAATGGTGCCTGGTGCTCCAGCCCCTGTTAGTGCTGTTATTGGTTACGAGACTAGAGATTTAGAATCTGATTACAGGCCTGATGCCTCTGCTCAAGCAGCTGATAGAACTGGTGCCGGTGGACCAATAGTGGCTCTTGCTGGTGGTTATGACGTAAAAGAATACTTCATTGAGCTTGGTATTCCTGTAACTGAATCCATCAACTTAGAAGCAGGTGCAAGATTTGCAGACTATTCGACTGACAATGACACAGATGCCTTTAAACTTGGTGCCTACTGGCAAGTGAATGATGAAGTATCTGTTCGGGGTACATTCCAAACAGCTACCAGACATGGTTCCATTACAGAGTTATACCGTGGACAAGGAGCTAGCTTAACTGATTTAGATCCAGATCCTTGTGGAACTGATCCTGAAACTGGAATTGGACCATCTGCATCCCAACAGCAATGTGCCAATACTGGCTTACCTGCTGCGCTTTATGGATCTGATCTTAAATCTCCAGCTGATCAGTACAACATCCTTACAGGCGGTAACCCTAATCTTATTCCTGAGGAATCAGAATCTGTCACTATAGGTGTTGTATGGACTCCTGCAGCAGTACCTGGTTTAACTATTACTCTTGATTACTTTGATATTGAAATTACAGATGGAATAGGAACCATTCCAGCATCTACTTCCTTGAATAAGTGTCTTGAGACAGGAAATGCTACATTCTGTAATCTTATCGAGAGAGATCCTATTGCTGGTACTTTGTGGGTATCACCAGGTCAGATCATTACTACTAATACCAACGTTTCAGAGTCTGCTCTTACTGGTTATGACATTATATTTTCATATCCTCTAGAAACAGCTATTGGTGTAATTGATCTTAAAGGTATTTCAACCATTACTGACTCTGACACATTGATTGTTATCCCTGGTGCTGCAGAACTAGAGTGTGCTGGTTATTATGGTGCTTCTTGTGGTAAAAATCCGACACCTGAGTTTGCAGGTAACTATACTGCATCACTCACCAGAGGTGATTTCGATTATGTATTAGGGCTAAGATATCTAGGTGAAACAGATGACCTTAACTCAACCAAGATTGATTTTGAGGCCAAAACATACCTTGATTTCACTGTGAGTTACCAATATAGCGATCATCTCAGATTCAGCTTAGGCGCAAGTAATATATTTGATGAAGATCCTATCTATACATCAAGTGCAGGTACTGCACCTGGAAACGGTAATACCTTCCCAGGTTATTTTGATGCTCTAGGTACATATATATTCCTTAATGCTAAATTTGAGTTATAAAAGTATCTAAAACTAAAAAAGAGGGGTTTTTACCCCTCTTTTTTTTTAAATTCTTAAAATATTCAAAATTATTTTATTCTCACTTAATCGATAAATTTGTTGACATTCGTCTAAATTAGATAAAAATATGCACAAAGCCTATAAATATCGGGAGATTAATTATGGAGAAATTAAAATTTTATACGCTTGTTGCTGTAGCTGTGCTTGGCTTTGGCGCATTACCTGTATCAGCTCAAGATTCTGATTCAGATGAAAATGCAGAAGAAGTTGAAGAAGTTATTGTAACTGGTTCGCGTATTGCAAGAGGGGAGTTTACAGGTATTAACCCTGTTACTCTTATTACTTCTGAAGATATTGAAGCATCTGGACAGTTGAATGTCTCAGAGGTTTTAAGATCTACCGTTCAAAATACCTTAGGTTCTACCTATGAGGGATTTCAGAATGGAGCTGTTGATGCAAATATCTCATTGAGAGGTGCAGGTTCTTCAAGAACACTTGTTCTTCTTGACGGCAAAAGAATGCCAGGTTCACCCAAACAATCTGGTGCAGCTGCGAATATCAATGTTATTCCAACTGCTGCCATTGATAGAATCGAGATTCTAACCGACGGTGCATCTGCTATCTATGGTGGTGATGCAGCAGCTGGTGTTGTGAACGTAATTCTCAAAAAAGATTACGATGGCGTAACCATCAGAGGCGGTACTACTGAGCCTGAATTAGATGGTGGCAAGGAAGATAATTTCTCAATTGTTGTTGGTGGTAGTGGTGATAAATCAAGCTTTATATTTTCCTATGAACACCAAGAAAGAAACACAATCTATTGGAAAGATAGAGATTACACTAAATCTGCAAGAACAGATTCCGATGATTTTAGCGATTGGATTGGTATTAGTGCTGGCTCAAGAACTTGGGTTAATGCTACAACGTTTCAATACCTTCCTTGGGCAGCATGTCCAGGAGATTCCCGTTTTGTTAGAGATGGTTATATAGCATACGATGGTTCATATCCAGGAGACGCTCTTTGTGGATATGACTATACTCAAATTGGAGCAGATGACGCATCAAGAAAATCAGATGCAATCAGCACAAGCTATAGGTACACAGTTAGCGAAGACTTAGAGTTTTCTCTTAGAGGTACATTCTCAAGAGTTGACGGTACTTCTAGATTTGCTCCTGCTGTTGGTTCATATTTCGCACCAGCAGGTAGCATCGATATCATTGCCCCAACTTTTGTATTCTCTGGAGGAGAAACATGGGGTCCTGATGCCGATTGTTTATATGATTACAGCACTCAGCCAGGCGGATCAGTCACTGGATTACAGAACTTGGACAACACCTGTGCATCCCCAGTTGATGGCTTTGGTTTGATTAGATTTACAGATAACGGTAACAGAGAAATGGATTCTGTTACTGATTTATTTGATATCGTAATTGGAGTTGATGGAACTATAGGTGTTTGGGATTATAACGCGTCAGCTCAGTTCTCTAATCAGCTTTCTAATGAGTATGGTTATAACTACATCAACAAATATGCATATGAAAAACTTTCTACTTCAGCTGGCTTTGATCCAACAGATCCAGAAACTGTAAACAGATACAGACAGGATACATTTGAGAGAGCTGAAAATAGATACGATAACTATTTCTTTGGCGCAGGCCGTGATCTCGGTGAAGATGTTGCAATTTATGTAGGTATGGAATATTTTGAGTTTGATTATGAATCTAGATACGATGCTGGAAGAAATGGCTTAAACGTTATTGGTTCAGCAGGTAACTCATCTGCAGGTTCAAGAGATGCTACTGCTTATTTCTTTGAAACGCTTTATACAGGCGTCGATAAAATGGAAATTAGTTTTTCAGCTCGTGAGGATGATTATTCAGACTTTGGTAGATCAACTACATGGAAACTAGGTGCCTCATATGATGTTACCCCTGATTTATTCGTGAGAGCATCTGCTGGAACATCCTTTATTCCACCAGACATGGCAGCATTGTACGGTGCTCCTAGTGAGTCATATCAATTTGCTATTGACTATGTGGCTTGTGATGCAGCAGGAACTCCTGAGGCTGATTGTAAGCAAAGACAATACGGTACTTATTTAACTTCTAACCCAACACTAGAAGCTGAGGAAAGTGATAACTTTAATTTTGGCGCTATCTGGCAAGTTAACGATAATATCGTTACCTCTCTAGATTTTTATTCAATTGAATTTGCTAATTTACAAGGATATCTTACCCTTCAGTCATTAATTAATGCTGAAAGAGCTGGAACTCTTCAAGCTAATGTTCAATATCCTAATGGTGCTTACCTCAATAGAAATGAAACTGGTAAATTATCATCTGCTATTGAGCAAGCTTCACTTTCTCCAGTTGTTAACTTTGGCGATTCAAAGTTTACAATTGAAGGTTACGACTTAAAAGTTGATGCCAATTACAATGTTGGACCAGGTGTGCTAAGCGCTACCTTGGATTATACTCAGTTTGATAAAATTGAGTCTTCAACTGGTAACAGCAAAGTAGATAACGTTGGTGCCAACGGTTATCCTGAGTTTAGATATAACCTATATCTAGATTATAGCTGGTCAGATTTCTCTGCTGGTCTTACTTATTATTATATTGAAGGTCAAGCTGAAGATAGAGATTCAAATGATAAGCTAATTGGAAGCCTTGATGATGTTGGCTATCTTGATGTTAGATTCAAGTGGGATACTGGTATGAATTCTACGCTTTCATTTGGTGTAAGAAACGTAACAGAAGAAGGCCCAGTTCTTGATTCTTCATTAGAATATGATAGAGGTTTATATTTCATGGGTCACCTTGGTATGGTTACCTACGTAAACTTCACACAAAGATTCTAAGTTAATCTTCATAATGAAAAAGGGAGGCATTTGCCTCCCTTTTTTTATTTAATTTTGACTAATTTAAAATTTTAATTGAATACTTTTTATTAAGTTTATTAATTTCTGCTTGGTAGCCAAACAAACCTTTGTAGACTCTTATTGAGGTACCTTTAGAGATCTTAATGCTTCTTGCAACCGGATCTAGCAGTTTAAAATTAATATTTTCAGTATAAATTGTGTGCCTTCCATAAGGGTTGGAAATGATCTTAACAACTTTAGTTTCAATATAATTTTTCTTTGATGTTTGTTTTTGAGGAGTTGTGCTCTTAGTTAGACGTTGATTGGGCTTTAATACAACTTCGGCTTTACTGCTCTGATCAGTTGCTTCAATTTGATTTGTTGCAATCTCTATAGGAAGGGGCACAGATTCTTCGATAATATCTTTTACAAAGTAAGAGTCGTAGCATTTAACTCTATCCTCAATATCCTTAATAAGGGTACATTCCTCTTGAGCTTGAATAGCTGTTGAAAAAAATAGGATAGATACTGTAATTCTAAGGATTCTCATACTTCTTCTTAGAGTATAATATCTGCGTGAAAAAGCATCTACTACTTTTATTTATCTTTACCTTTGTTTCATGTTCAAAAACTACTTCACCTGTTGATTCGGGACTGGAAAATCAAATTTTTCATTTTGGTAATGGATCCGAACCACAGGGTTTAGATCCTCATGTTGTTACCGGTGTTCCAGAACATCATTTATTAACAAGCCTTTGTGAAGGTTTGGTTATTACCAATCCAAAAGGCGGGCCTAACTTACCGGGCGTAGCAGAAAGCTGGTCTATTAGTGATGATGGCTTAGTTTATACCTTTAATCTTCACCCAAATGCTAAATGGTCAAATGGAGAAGATGTTACTGCTGATGATTTTGTTTGGTCATGGATGAGGATTCTAACTCCTGCTCTTGGATCCCAATATCCTGATATGCTTTATTATGTTAAAAATGCAGCTGCTTATCATGCAGAAGAAATTGATGACTTTTCTATGGTGGGCGTTAAAGCAGCAGATGCCAAAACTCTTGTAGTTACTTTAGAGCAACCTTATTCATTTTTTATAAAGCTTCTAAGTCATTACTCAACTTATGCCGTTCCCAAGAATACGGTATTAGCTTATGGAACTATTGATGATAGGAACGGAGAATGGACCAGACCAGGTAATTTTGTGTGTAATGGCCCTATGCAACTTAAGTCTTGGGAGTTAAACAAAAAGATAGTAGTTGAGAAAAACCCTTTTTACTGGGATGCAGATAAAGTTCAATTAAACGAAATGCATTTTTATCCTGTTTCAAATGAATCTACTGAAGATAGAATGTTTAGGGCAGGACAGCTGCATGTGACCAATGTAGTTCCTCAAGAAAAGTGTCCTGTCTACATGAAAGAAAATAATCCTAATCTTCGGATTGATCCCTATGTTGGAACTTACTTCTATAGAATTAACACTCTAAATCCTGTACTGAAAGATAAAAGAGTCAGAAAAGCGCTTGCCATGAGCATTAATCGAAAACAAATTGTTGAAAATGTATCTCAGTGTGGACAAAAGGCAGCCTATTCATTTACGCCTCCTGGAATATCAGGTTATGAGCCAGATACCTCAATACCATTTTCACCTGAAGATGCAAAAGAATTATTGTCTGATGCTGGTTTTGCAAATGGAGAAGGTTTCCCAAAGCTAGAAATACTTTTTAATACTCAAGAGGGCCATAGAAAAATTGCACTTGCTGTGCAACAGATGTGGCAACAATACCTTGGTATAGAAGTTGAGCTTGTGAATACTGATTGGAAAGTATATTTATCTAGAGAAATGATTGGTGATTTTCAAATTTCCAGAGCAGGGTGGATTGGAGACTATGAAGACCCTAATACCTTTCTTGATTTGATGCGTCCTAATAGAGGTAATAATAAAACTGGATGGGATAATTTTGAATACGATGCGTTGATTGAGCTTGCTAATGCGCAACAAGACATTGATAAAAGGTACGAAATTTTAAACAAAGCTGAACAACTTTTAATTGATGAGATGCCTATCATTCCTATTTATACCTATGTAAGACAGTATCAACTTTCAAGCGATGTGCAGGGCTGGGATCCAAACCCAACAGACACACATCATCCTAAGTTTGTTTTTCTGCAGAGGTAAATGCTGCAATTAATCTTAAAGCGTTTACTGGTAGCTATACCAGTGCTTATTGTTGTTGCGTCTTTAACTTTCTTTTTAGTGAGATTAGCTCCTGGTGGGCCTTTTGATTCAGAAAAAGCTGTTTCACCACAGGTTTTAAAAAATCTTAATGAGGTTTATAACCTGAATGCGCCTCTATACGAACAATACTTTGATTATATGGCTAATGCTTTAACTGGAGACTTTGGTCCTTCATTTAGATATCCAGGAAGAAGTGTGTCTGAGATGATCCTTACAGGTCTGCCGGTAACTTTTGAGCTTGCATTCTATGCAATTGTATTTGCAGCATTCCTAGGACTGATAGCGGGCATTGTTGCTGCTGTGAAAAAGAATACAGCCTTAGATTACATACCTATGGCAATTGCCATGTTAGGTATTTGCATGCCAACTTTCTTATTGGGACCACTATTAGTATTAATTTTTGGTCTCAATCTTGAATTAATGCCAGTATCTGGCTGGGATACTTTGCCTGGAGATAAAGTATTACCTGCAATAACGCTAGGAGCAGCCTATGCTGCTTACATTGCAAGACTGAGTAGGGGTGGAATGCTAGAGACTTTGAATCAAGACTATATCAGAACTGCCAGAGCTAAAGGTCTTTCAGAATTTAAGGTGGTTATGGTGCATGCCATTAGAGGAGGACTAATACCAGTATTAGCTTTTCTAGGACCAGCCATTGCTGGACTGATTGGAGGTTCTTTTGTTGTTGAAACCATCTTTCAGATCCCTGGATTGGGAAGGTTTTATGTTGAAGCAGCCTTTAATAGAGACTACACCATGATCCTTGGTACAACTATTTTCTTTTCTGCTTTGATTATATTTTTTAACTTACTTTCGGACATTGCAGTGGCAATATTTAATCCCCAGGCAAGAAGTTAATCATGGAAAAGAAATCTCACAGTCTGTGGAGCGATGCTTTTGATCGACTTAAAAAGAATAAATTGGCAGTAATTTCAGGATTTATTTTAATAGCGCTTATAGTTCTTGCAATTTTTGCCCCATGGATTGCTCCCCATTCTTATTCATATCAAAATCTTGAGTTAGGTGCTGTCGGTCCAAGCAGTACTTATTGGTTGGGCACGGATACTCTTGGCAGGGACCAATTCAGCCGTATCCTGTATGGTGCGAGAGTTTCTCTTTTGGTTGGCTTTGTTGCTACTGCAGTAGCATTAGTCATAGGAGTTTCTTGGGGTATAGTTGCTGGCTTTTTTGGCGGCAAAATTGATTCCACCATGATGCGAATTGTCGATATCTTATATGGTTTACCATTCATTATTTTTATTGTTTTACTGATGGTTATTTTTGGTAGAAATATTTGGCTTCTATTTCTAGCTATTGGTGCCGTGGAGTGGCTCACAATGGCAAGGATTGTTAGGGGCCAGGTGCTTACCTTAAAAAATC
>Ga0255766_10004019_pt1 | contig 12648 bp, 3 predicted proteins | sample 071ome_23_FD_179966 | JGI IMG/M metagenome (GOLD analysis project Ga0255766, IMG submission 179966) | Coastal salt marsh microbial communities from the Groves Creek Marsh, Skidaway Island, Georgia - 071403BT metaG (version 2) | ecosystem: Environmental > Aquatic > Marine > Intertidal zone > Salt... | reverse complement strand
TTACTGCTCCACTCAATGTAATATCAATATCAGTTCCAGTAATAGCATCTAACTGGTCTTGAATTGCTGAAGTTACACCATCAACATAATTAAGTTCTGTTGTTGTAGCAGTTACACCATCTAAGATGTTAAGTTCTGCTGGTGTTGAAGTAATATCTACTCCACCTACTTGTAGTTTAGTTGCGTTTACTTCACCAGCTGCTCCATATACTACTGCTTTTGAGTTAACTATTGTTCCAGCTACTGCCGTATCCAATAAGTTAAGTTCTGCTGCTGTTGATGTTACTGCAGTTCCACCGATTTTTAATTTTTCTGCTGCAACTGAGAATGTATCGCCTGAATTAATTGCAACATCACCGGTATTAGAATTAATTTCAGTAACGTGCAACTTACTGGTAACCTCTAATTCAGTACTCAAAATCATTCTACTTGAAGCACTATCCCAATTGAATGTTACATCTGCTCCATCGATTGTAATACCAGCTCCATCAGCTGCTGCAGAGTTTGCTGCTCCACTTGCAATTAAGATATTTATATCTTCTACATTAAGAGCAGTAGTATTAAGTTGAGTTTGTGTACCTTGTACTGTTAAGTTTCCTAATACAGTAACATCATTTCCAGAATATGCGATTGCCGATGATGATACAATACCACTTGGAATATTTAGTAAGTCATTATAATCAGGTGATAAAGCTGCGAATGAAGAAGAAACAGAAGATGAGAACTCAGCAAAAGTTTCACCTGATGCTGAAAGTATTCCACTTCCGCCTAATACTTGCACAGAAGCTGAAACAGCTCCAGTTGGTAGTAAATCGATTACCTGTTGTGAACCTGATACAACATTAGCTAAGTTAGCTGCGAATATCTTGTTTGTATCTAAATCAATATCATTTGCGAATGAAATTGCGTTTCCATCAGAAGATAAAATGTTTTTACCAGCTGCAATTTGTACAGGTGCATCTAATTCGATGTTACCATTACCAGTTGAGGTAAGTGTAATATCACCATTTGCAGTTTGTAATGTAATTGTATCTGCACCAGTCTCTAATAATTTAAGAGATTCACCAGCATCTGTTTGGATTGTTAACTCAGTACCATCAGTTGATAATACTTGTTGTCCATTGATATAAAGTGATGCAGATGATAAGTATAAATCTTGGAATGGAAGTGCTTCAGTACCTAACGTTCTTGAAGTATTATCAGGAACTAAGTTACCAGCAATAGTAAGTGTTGAACCATTTTGTGAAAGAACTGAATCTCCAAAGTTTGAACCACTTCTGTATGGTAATGTACCATCAGTTTCGTTAATTTTAGCTGAAGAACCTGATACACCTGTTGCGGTGTTTGTTTGTGATAAGTTACCTTCCTCATCTATACCAAGCGATACAGTTCCACCTGAACCACTTACAATAATTTCACCAGTTGTTAAACCTACTGGATTTCCATCGGCATCTGAGAAGTTAAGTCCGCTTTCATCGGAGGTAATTTTATTACCACCAAGGTTCATGGTATTACCAGAAAGGTAAATATCTCTCCATCTCTTTGTTGGAGAACCTAAATCATACGTTACATTTGCATCAGGTAATAAGTGCATATCCATTGATGCTGTCCCGCTAGCACCTAATGTTAATCCTTTATTACCATTATCAGCGTAAAGTACTAAATCCATTGAACCAGAAGGTTGGATAATTGCTGAACCAGCATATCCATAAATGGTTATTTCACCATTACCATTATTTTGTAATTGTAAAATACCTGTTGTATTTCCTACTGTTGAATTAACTACAAATGTTTGGTCACCTAAAGCAAATGGGTTTGATGGTGTAGTTGTACCAACACCAACCATGTTAGATGTGTTATTTGCTGTGAATGTGGTGTCATCTATTATTAAAGACCCTGCCTCTATTGCTCCATTTGTTACTAAAGTTGCTACCTCTACTAACTCACTAGCTGAAATTGCTGATGCGGTAACATTACCGCTAAAATCTCCAAAATCAGTAGAGATTCCTCCAATCGAACTTGATACGGATGAACTGAAATCAGTAAAGGTTCCACCATTGATAACTAAGTTATCAGAAGTAACGTTTACCGAACCACTAAATGAACCAGTGATTGATAAAGAAGCAGATTCAGTTAAATTTACATAACGTAAATCTAATGATTCGGTTACTTGTGATGAACCCGATACAATATCGGTTCCTCCAAATGTTAAAGATGAACCATCACCTTGGAATGAGCCAGAAAAAGAACCACTATAAACACCACCCTCTGGGTATGTTACAGTTGATCCTGATGCGAAGGTCATTGAACCTGAAATTACGGGACTGTGTATAATCATTTTTTTATTCCTTTTTTATTATTATATAAATATAAATTATATTTTTGTTTTTTATATATCTCCACCATCAATTGATAATATAACTGTTGCATCTGCTGTTCCAGTAACATCTCCACTCATTGAAACTTGGGCTGAACCACTAAAAACACCAGCTGTGTTTAATACTCCAGTAACCCCATCGTTAAAATCTAAGATATTAGATGATGGAATTGAACCACTAACAATATGACCACCCTTTGCTACTACTACATAACCACTTCTTGGTGCATCAAATGTAATTCTAACATTATCTGCATCTATAATTTTAACTCCTGCTGGAATTATTTGATTATTATCTTCATCATATACTTGTATAAGTGGTAAAGTTGTATCTAAATTATGTTGTGCATTCCAAGTAGATTGATTAGTGTATGATAATCTTGCTGTTGTTGCTTGGTCAACAGTTAATCCTGTTAATTTAGAACCATCTCCAACAAAGTATGATGCGGTTACATCTCCAGTTAAATAAATAGAACCTGTTGTTTGCGAATTTACTGCTACTAATTCAGTAACTATATCAACACTTCCACTTTTTCTCAGGTAAACTTTACCATCATAAACGTTGATTGCTAATTCACCAACTGATAAGTCAGATGTAGTTGGTACTTTTCCAGGTACAAGACTTCTTTTTAACTTAACTATTTGAGCCATATGTGGATTTCCTTTATTTAATTTTTTCTTTTAATTCTTTTACTTCTTGAGAAAGTTCTTTAATTCCTTCAATAAGAAGTGATACTAACCTATCATATTTAACGGCTTTATACCCATTTTCTCGTGTATCAACCAATTCTGGTAAGATTTCTTCGATTTCTTGAGCTATAACTCCATAATCTTTACCTTTATAAATATGTTGATTCTCATTCCAAACAAAAGAATATCCACCAATTTGGTTAATTTTTTGTAAAGAATTTTCAATTGGAGTAATATTATCTTTTAATCTTCTATCTGAAGTAGCGTATGCAACAACATCACCACCAACATTTAAATCAAGTCCTATACCAGCACCACCATCAACAATTAATGCTCCTGTTGTTTTAGAAGTTGAAGCAGTTGCATCATCTACTCTTATTGTTCCAAATGTTACATCATCATCAGTTCCAACTGATTGTCCAATTGATACCGTGTTAGATAAAATACTAACACCCGTTCCTGCAGATAGTGTTGCTTGTTTACCATCTAACTGAGTTTGGATATTTGAACTTACACCATCAACATAATTTAATTCATCAGCGGTAGCATTAATAGTTGTTCCACCAATTGCAATTGAAGTTGCATCTAATTGAGCAACATCTAAATCAGCTAATTGGAATGAAGCGTGTGATGTATTGATTTCAGAAGCTGCATCTGGTTCAGGAGTATATCCTTTATAGAACTTGAATGTATGCCCATCAGATGCATCAGAGAATAAACCTAAGTGAGCATAAGAACCATCATTGTAGTTACCAGCGAAACCTAAATCTGGGTTTGTTACTGCTGAACCACTATTCAAGTAAATCATGTTATCTTCTACTGCAAGAGTCGCGGTATTTACAGTAGTAGTTGTTCCACCTACTGTTAAATCACCATCAATAGTTACATTGTTTTGGAATGTTCTATCACCTGCAATTGAATCTGCAAGTCCGATAGTTACAGTTCCACCATTACCAAGAGTAATTGAAGAACCAGCATCAATTGTAATTTCATTTGCAGTACCACCGAAAGAAATAGTAGCGTTACCTTGAGTATCTAATCTACTATCAACCGATGATGAGAAATTTTGTAAATCAATTCCATCAACGTTTCCACTAATTATTATATCACCATTGATATCTAAATCATTACCAAATTGGATTTCATTACCATCAGAAGAAATGATTTGATTACCAGCTGCAATTTGGATTGGAGCATCCAGTTCGATGTTACCAGTACCACTTGAAGTAAGAGTAATATCACCATTTACAGTTTCTAATGTAATTGTATCAGCACCTGTTTCAAGAATCTTTAATGATTGATTAGTATCAGTTGAAAAGATAAGTTCGGTTAGGTTTGATGAAATTACCTGAGCTCCATCAATATAAAGTGATGCAGAAGATAAGTAAATATCTTTGAATGGTGCAGCAGGAGAACCTAAATCTAAAGTTAAAGAAGAAGGTACAATTGATTTAAAAACGGTTACCGAACTTGCTCCTTGATAAAATGGGTTATCGTTGATATCATTAAATTCAACTTGCGAAGAACCACTAATTAAAGTTGGTTTATTTGAAATATTTTCAAAACTTACTACTGCATTTACTGATTGAATTGTACCAGTAGATGCATCTGCGAATTCAATATTACCACTATCATTTTTGAAGATTAGAGCACCACCAATATCAATAGAACCACTAAGGTATAAATCTCTCCATCTAGCATCTTCTGTACCTAAATCGTAAATTAGAGTTTGAGATGGAACTAATTGTCCCGATGCAGTTACTTCACCTTTAAGTGTTGTACTTACGATATTATTATTACCAATAACAACAGTATTTGAACCATTACCATCAGCATTGTATCCAATTACTATTGAGTTATCATCATCAGCATTTTGAACATCTGCGATTGCACCAATTATAGTGTTATAACCACCAGTACTCAAAGTAGTTGCTGTTGTTTCACCTATCAATGTATTATACCCACCACCAAATACAATATTTTGACCAGCATAAGAACCGATAGCAGTGTTACCACCATCAATAGTTTGTGATTTTAATGCGTAAGCTCCAATAGCGGTATTACTATTACCACCATCAAAATTATAAAGAGATTGGTATCCAATAGAGGTATTATTATTACCAAGTTTTACGTTACTTGAAACACCACCAAATGCTTGATATCCAACTGCTGTGTTTTTTGAAACACTTGTACTATTTTCTGCGAGTTTTCTACCAACATGAGTTCCTATATAAATGTTTTGATATCCATTATTAACATCTATTTTACTTGATGTTATATCATTTACAACAATATCACCTGTTCCAAAATCAACATCTTGGTTTAATAGTGAATTTACAACTTGAGTTGAACCTGAAATTACAGTATTTACATCTAACTGAGTTTTTACATCATCAGCCCATCCTTCAGTTTCATCAGCATTAATCTGAGAAGAACCTGAAACTACTCCCGAAGGTAATAGTAATTCGATAGAACCACTAAGTACATTATCGGTATCTAATTTTGTTTTGATTGTAGTATCAATAGATGATGTGAAAGATTGAATATTATCCAATCTATTATCAAATCCTTCAGCTCTTATATCAGCTGATTGTGTGTAAGATGAAAGATAATCTAATCTTATTTCGGCTGATGAAGTGAATGCGTGTATATTAGATAAATCAATAGAACCACTAAGTACACCTTCTGCATCTAATTTTGTTTTAACTCGTTCATCAGTATAATATTTATTTGAACCTTCATCTAAATCAGAAGTAGTTGCTGTTCCTAAATAAGAACCACTATGTACATCATCAACATCTGTGATTAATTTAAACTCAGAACCACTAATTCCTGCAATCCATCTATCTGTTGTAGAATTCCAAAGTAATGAACCACTTACAGTAGAACCACCTGTTGCATCTTTTACATATAAACCACCTTCGGTTGCTGAACCACCATAGTTAAGTTCTATGATATTATCTTCTACATTTAAGTTTGTAGTATTAATAGTAGTTGTGGTACCATTTACAGTTAAATCACCACTAATAACTAAATCACCAGTTATAGTATCACCACTTACATTTACATATCGTGTATCAAGTGATTGAGTTACTTGGTCCGAACCACTAACTAATCCATCTCCAATTTGAACAACACCATTTACACCACTCACAAAATGCGTTGAACCGGTATCGATAGCAAGTACAACGTTACCTTGTGTACCATATATTCCTGTAATATCAGTACCTTGTCCTGTATGGATAATACCAGTTGTAGTTGATGAGTATAAAGAAGAATCGTTTACTGCAGTAATATCACCCGCACCAGCAGCAATAAGTGCATCAGATACTGCTTTGTTAGTTGGAATTGAGTTAGGGTCATCACCAACCGATGCAGAAACGTTGAAGAACGATGCATTTCCAAGTGTTCTATATCCAAGTAATCCATTTCCATTTCTGAAAACTGCATCAAATACAGAAGTATTAAAATTGGCAAGATTACTTAAAGACATACTTACGAAAGTAGGTGAATCGGATGTTTTCAATCCAACATCAAAACTTGTACTTATATCATTACTACTAGCAGTTATTTCACCTTGTCCATTTGAACTAAATGATGAACCAGATATGATATTAGCTGGTATGTTAGAAATTTCTAAGTAATCAACCTGAGATGAACCGCTAATTACAGTTTCATCATTTAATTTATTTTTAATTCCATCTAATATTGTACTCGATGTTACATCTAATTCAATACTATTTGGATGTACTATAATACCATTATTTTCAGATACAACACTTAATGTTCTATCTAATGTTAAATCACCACCACCAATTAAACCATTACCACCTGTTATGGATACTAAAGTGTGGTCGATGTGTTCGTTTGCTACAAAGTTTGTAGTTGCATCATGGTCTACTTGAATAGATTGAGATACAACTCCACTTGGAAAATCATCTATATCTACAAATTCAACATAAGAAGCGGTTACATTTGTTAATCCCGCGCCATTTCCAAAAAATCTACCTGCAGTTATATCATCAGGAGAAACAATATTTCCACTAATGTTTATAATTGATGATGATATTGTAGTTTCTACAGTATTACTACCTATATTCAACTTATGAGTAGATACACCACTATTAGCTATATTAACAATATCAGCTGATATAGTTGCACTTCCTGAAGCGTTTTCTAAATCTCGAACACCAATATAAGCAGGTCCACCTAAAGATCCCGATGGGTTTATTTGAAGATGAGTAAATAAAGGTCCTACGTTTAGTTCTGAACCATATTCAAATTGAGGTGTATCTGTTACATGAATTCTAATTGAATTATGGTATATACCTGGCTCATCTTCTATATGCTCAACAGATAGGGCAGTGTGTCCATAATATCTACTACTAAGTGATGTATTTAAATTAAATGGTTCTAATTCAATTAAATGTTTATGAGAACCAGTTGATGGCCAACTTAAATTTGCTTTAAAATCGGAACCGCTTAAATATAGAGAACCTGTTATTTCTTGGTCATCTTGGAAAGAATTTACAACATTAACATTTGCAAATCCATAATCTGTTATTTGTTGTGATGAAGAAACTACATTATCTCCATTAATTTCTAAATATCTTGAATCTAATGATTGAGTTACTTGGTCTGAACCACTAATTAGTGTTGGTTTGTTAGTAATATTATCAAAATCAACAGAAGCAGCTACAACATTATCTAATTCAGAACCATCTCCTTTAAATCCTACCGAAGATGATACTTTTGTATTGAATAATATGTTTGAGTTTACATCATCCCATATCATTGATGCATCTGCACCTGAAATATGTAATCCTGCGCCATCTGCTTCAGCTGATGTAGTAGAACCTGATGCAAGAGATAATAATTTATCTTCAATTACTAACTCGGTAGTATTAAGTGTAGTTGTTGTTCCTTGTACAGTTAAATCACCATAAACAACTAAATCTTGTCCATTTACACTTATTGAATTTTTTAAAGATGAAGTATATTCGTATAATCCATTTAATTGATTATCCAATGAAGTAGATAAATCCGTTTCTATAAAATCTAAACGTGAATCTACTGAAGAACTGAAATCACCTTCTAAATAATCTAAACGTAAATCTACTGAAGAACTAAATGTAGTTTCAATATCATCAATTCTACTTTCATGGTCTGAACCAGTTGATTCTAAATCAGTTATTCTGTTATCAAAGGAAGCAGTAGTAGTTTCTACGTTATCCAATCTTGAATCCAAAGAAGCAGTTGCTTCTTCTAATCTATCCAATCTAAAATCTTGAGAACCAGTATCTGTTTCAAGTGCATCCAATCTTGAATCTACTGATGAACTAAATGTAGTTTCGATTTCATCAATTCTTGATTCATGGTCTGAACCCGTTGCTTCTAATTCTACAATTCTATTTCTGTGGTTAGAACCCGTAAGTTCTGAATTATCTAATCTTAAATCTACTGAAGATGAAAAAGTTGTTTCGATTTCATCAATTCTGCTTTCATGGTCTGAACCAGTTGATTCTAATTCTACGATTCTATTATTATGATTAGAACCCGTAAGTTCTGAATTATCTAATCTTAAATCTACTGAAGAACTAAAATCACCTTCTAAATAATCCAATCTTGAATCTACTGAAGATGAAAAAGTTGTTTCGATTTCATCAATTCTGCTTTCATGGTCTGAACCAGTTGATTCTAATTCTACAATTCTAGTTCTATGGTTAGAACCAGTTGATTCCAATTCTATAACTCTACTTCTATGATTAGAACCAGTTGATTCTAATTCTACGATTCTAGTTCTATGGTTAGAACCAGTTAATTCCGAATTATCTAATCTAGTATCTACCGATGAACTATAATCTGTGAAGTTTGTTACCGAAGATGATAATATTCCACTTCCACCTACTGTTAAATCATCAATAGAAGCAGATACTACCCAAAGATTTTTCCATTTTTTGGAAGAAGAACCCAAATCATACTCATTAGAGGCAGATGGGATAAGAGAACCACTAAATGATGCGTTTACACTAATATTATCATTAGCTATCGCATCACCTAAATAAATGTTACCACCTATTACAATATCACCAGATAATCTTGCATTTGAAGCTGTAATATCACCTGTTACATGAAATGAACCTGTATTAACATCGTTTACTTTAGCCAAAGTAATATTCGATGAACCGGTTATTCCAACTAATAGGGTATTATTGCTCTGATTAAAGAATAATTCAGATTCTTGAGGTGATGTAAATGAGGTCCCTCTCCTTAATTTTAATATAGCTGCCATCTAATATAGTTCTTCCTAATTTATTACATATAAATATCGGTAAATGAAATATTTTTTTTTAGAAGAAACATTTCTCCACTTATATAAGTATAAGAATAAATAAAGATATAAAAAAAATCCCCCACCGAAGTGAGGGATTTTCATTTTTATTACCATTCTATGTTAGAATGTACCACCATCAATCTCGTTACTAGCTACGAATGATGCACCATCCCATTGGATGAATTGACCAGCCGAAGTTGGAGCGATTGCTTGAAGTGTTTTATTAGCATCTGCGTAAACAAATGAAGTTGCTGATGAAAGTCCAGAGATGATAACATCACCACTAAACGTTGCATCGGTACCATCATCAGAAAGTACAGAATCTACTAACAATCCATTAGAATCTAATTTTTGAACGAAGTTTGTATCATTATCACTTCCATTCAATCTTGCGAATTCTTTTTCTGAACCCAATGCTCCACCTTTCCAGTAGTCATTAGTACCATCCCACAATAATGAACCAGATACTGTGTTTGGTGCAGTTGCATCTGTAACTTGTAGACCAGCGGTTGATTGTGCTCCACCGATGTTAAGTTCTAAGATGTTATCACCAATTTGAACAGTAGTTGAATCAACAGTTGTAGTTGTACCTAATACTGAAAGGTTTCCTGTGATTTCAACATTACCACCAACTGATAAGTCATCTTGGATAGAAGCAGTTGCGATAGTTACTGAATCAGGTAATCCGATAGTATAAGAAGGACCACCACCTAATGCCTGAGCAGAAGTTCCAGTGATTTCGATTTCGTTCGCAGTACCATTAACAGTAATTGTAGTGTTACCTTGTACTGCTGTATTTGCAGTTGAACCATAAAGTACGTTAATATCATTGTTAGTACCATCTAATTCGATACCATCACCAACAACATCAGCGTTTAAGTTTACTGCTCTTACACCACCATCTTTGATAGATGCAGCTCCAGCGGTTACTGAGAAATCATCTGAATCAAATGAAGCGATACCTTTTACAGATGTAGAAGCATCTTGTACTGAAATAGTTACAGTATCAGAAGCAACTTCTGTTGATACACCAGTTCCACCATCAAATGTAATTGCTCCATTTAATAAAGATACAGTATCGTTAGAACCATCTGAACCACTTATTGAGATTGTAGTTGAAAGACCAGTAATACCTGAACCATCTCCTACGAATGAACCAGTAAATGTTGAAGTTCCAAGAACATCTCCAAAGTCATCACCACTTACTCTACCAGTACCGAAATCAGTTGCTACGTTAAGTAATTGAGCTGAACCAGAGATAACACCATTGGTTGCATTTACAACACCATTTATTGTACCATATAAGTTAGTTGCATGAACTTCAGCAAATTTATCTGTTGAAGAACCTAAATCATAAGTGTTATTAGCACTTGGAATGATATCAGAAGCAACTTCTCCGCCGAAAGATATAGTATCTGAAGTAGCATCTCCAATTGTGATGTTACCCCCAAGAGTGATATTACCATCAATCTTAGCATTTCCAGTTAAATCAAGTGTAGAACCTGAAATACCACCTAAGTTTACATTTTGTCCATCTAAGTAAGAAACTACTTGAGAAGAACCAGAAGCGATTCCTCTACCTGTTGTTTCAAATGCAGTTGCTAATGAAGAAGAGAATGATTCTAAATCATCTAATCTATCATCTTGAACTCCTTGAGCAGTTTCGATTGAACCAGTTTCAGTTTCAAGAGCAGTTAATCTACCATCTTGTGCAGATTGATTAGTATCATTTGATGCAGTATATGAGTTCAATGAATCTAAAATTCCAACAACTTGCGCTGAACCAGATACAACACCATCACCTTGAGCTAAAAGAATTTTAATTTCTGAATCTTTAACACCAGCTTTCCAATAGTCATTTGTTGAATCCCAAACTAATGAACCAGTATCAGTATTAGGTGCAGTTGCATCTTTTACATGAATACCACCATTAGTAGCTCCTGTTCCATTTAATTCGATGATATTATCACCAATTTGAACAGTTGTAGAATCAATAGTTGTAGTTGTTCCTTGTACATCTAAGTTACCAAGAACAGTTAAGTTTGTACCATCAACAGAAATTGCTGTTTTTAAAGATGATGTATAAGAGTTAAGTTGTGAAAGAGAAACATCAACAGAAGCAGTGTAAGTAGCTAAAGTAGCATCTTTTAATTCTTGTGAACCTGAGAAAGTTTCTAATGCAGTTACTCTACTACCAATAGAACCACCACCACCAAGTGAATCTTCAATTGTTACCAATCGAGAATCTACTGATTGTGAGTGTGCAGAAAACCCAGATACCTCAGCAATTTGTACTTGAGATGAACCAGAGATTACAGTATTTGCATCTAATTGTACTTTTACATCATCAGCCCAACCATCAGTTTGGTCAGCAGAGATTTGAGATGAACCAGAAACTACACCATTAGTTGCTGAAATTGAACCATAAATTGTAGTTGCGTGGATTTCAGCAAATCTATCAGTTGATGAACCTAAATCATGTGTATTATCAGCTGATGGGATAATATCAGAAGAAACCTCACCACCGAATGAAATAGTATCAGTTGATTGGTCACCAATTGTGATATTACCACCAAGAGTAATGTTACCATCAATTTTAGCATTTCCAGTTAAATCAAGTGAAGAACCTGAGATTCCTCCTAAATTTACATTTTGTCCATTCAAGTAAGAAACTACTTGAGAAGAACCGGATACTACACCACCAATTACATCGGCGGTTAAACTACCAGCTGTCTGTGTGAATTTTACCGTAGTTGAATCTGTTGAACCTGAAATGATATTTGTACCACCAGTGTTCGCAGTTGCTTTAACTTCAATATTTCCAGACTTGCCAATTATATATAATTTTTCAGCGCTTGTATTATAAAATGGTAATCCATCAATTCGTGTATTGAAATCACCATTACTTGTTAAGTCAGGGGTAGAAGTACCTGTTACGATTTTGTTAACAGGTGATAAAGAACTACCATCATGACCCACAAACACAATAGCGGTATCAAGAGCAGATATACTTGAACCCGTAGCAACTAAAAGTTCTGCTTTTCTTGGTGTAGCCGTACCTACACTCTCTAGTAGACCTTTTCTATGTTTAATTATTTGTGCCATTTTTGTTTTTTTCCTTTTTTTGTTAAATTATTTTTTCAAATTAAAAACGAAAACCTTTATTTTTTTGGGTCATCTGCCCCCTTGATTTACGAACGTCTATATAGAGTTCTATTATAAATATAATTTTTTATTTTATTATTAT
>Ga0255766_10004017_pt1 | contig 12654 bp, 18 predicted proteins | sample 071ome_23_FD_179966 | JGI IMG/M metagenome (GOLD analysis project Ga0255766, IMG submission 179966) | Coastal salt marsh microbial communities from the Groves Creek Marsh, Skidaway Island, Georgia - 071403BT metaG (version 2) | ecosystem: Environmental > Aquatic > Marine > Intertidal zone >... | reverse complement strand
AAAGGTTTGTGCAGCATGCTAGCACCACCCAATACTTTGACACATTTTGGGAAAGTGCTAGTGGTTATATAATTGCTGATTGGGTTGAAATGGGCAAGATAAGTCCGTGGATTATTATCAGCAGTAAACGTGCAGAACGTGCAATTGGTGCAATGCCCAACGAGTGTGTAAACAGAATAGCCAATTGTATCGATGCAGACTATTGGGCTAAAAAGCGACAATTAAATCCGCACGATGCACACTTTGTACAGGAGATGATAGATGGAACTACCTGATATTGATATTGACTTTGCTGACAGAATACAGGCACTTGATGTTTTTAGACACGTTCCGGCAAAACTAAAACAGCGCAAGCACAATACAGGTGTGTACTTTCATAGAGTACCTAGTAACCCATTCAGTGGTGTATGCACTGTTGAACACACAGATGCAGATGAAATGGGTTTCTTTAAATTAGACTTACTCAATCTCAGTATCTATAAAGATGTTAAAAATGATGAACATCTACAACAACTCATGAACAGAGAACCAATTTGGGAACTGTTAGAACACAAAGATTTTGTAGATCAATTGTTTCATCTTAGTGGTCATGACGAATTACTTAAAAAATTAAAACCATGCAGTGTAGAGCAGCTAGCAGCTACACTGGCAATCATTAGACCAGCTAAACGTTATTTGCAAGACAAGGGCTGGCAAGCTATAATGCAAGAAGTATGGATCAAGCCTGTAAATGATAACAAGGCTTATTACTTTAAAAAAGCTCACGCACTGAGCTATGCAATGGTTGTGGTGATTCATATGAATCTCATATGCGAGCAGTTAGGATATTAGTATGGAAATTAACAGAGAATCATTTTTACAAGAATTAGACGAAATTGGATTTACAGTACAGCGAGGAATATTTGATCCTCAGAAAGTCAGTGAGCTCAATGAGTTTGCAAGTACACTGCCACCTGAGCGTGGACATGACAAGAATAAAAAATGGTATGGATGGGAAACTGTTAAAGAAATGGAAAATCCAGAAACAGAAGTTGACTGGGCATATTATTGGACTGAGCAAGTAACACACCCTTACATAGATGAAATCAGACAACACTTGGGCAAATATGCTGATGCAGCATTTGGAGAAGACAACTGGCTATGGCACGTGACAGATTTTATTGTACTGCATCCAGGAATGAATTTTTATAGACCGCACATCGACACCCCTTATAGATTTAAAGAATTTAGATATGCTGAAGAATTGTTGGGACTACAGTTCATGGTAATGATGTGTGACTTTAATGCTGATAATGGCGCAACAGGATATGTGCCAGGAACACACAAATATTTCTTTGATCCTGAAAGTGTACAAAAAGATAAAATGTGGACTACGTTTTTTGCTGACAACTATGATCAGTACAGAGCAAGAGCTGGCAGCTTTGTTTGCTGGCACCCTAGGTTGTTGCACAGTACTATGCCTAACAAAAGCAATGATGTCAGAAGAGCGTTATTGCTGCATGCAGCAGAAAAGAAAACATCACGTAGACTGGATCTTATCGATCCTCAAGTAAACAGTTCTATTAGAACTAGTTAAATTTTCTTACTAGTTGAATGTTTCTTCTTTTAACTCTTTTTTGTATAATATTACTTAAACTCAGTGTAGGACCGTGTAGTACTTCGAAGTCTTTGATACTAAAGGTAACCAAACAAGTTTTGTAAGGTTCAAATTCTGCTTTAAGTATAATGTTAATAGGGATCATTCTATTAGTACCCCACCACCATTCTTCGCCTAGTTCTAAAAACTTTTGTTTTTGTTCTACAGTTTTGATATTGTCATAGTTGTACATACTGGCTAGGTTGTTGTCTATGTTTTGTATAATACCTACATATTCAGCACCACCGTAAGAAACCAATGTCAAAAACGGAAATTCGTCCAATAAGTTTTGATATTTCTTTGGTATGTTGTTCATCATAACTACTTATTCAAATAAATACAAGTGGAGATTTTCAATATGCATCAAGGAACCATATATCAATACAACCAACGAGCAGAGATACTTATCCCTGAGCGCAGAGGCACGACTTACTACGGTCCAGACAATCATAAACCACTGGTATGCTACCGTGCTCTTAACATAGATTTTGACTTCTATGTGAAAAATACGGATCGCAAGCCACAAAGTCTGCATAATAAAACTTACACTTGTGATATTATAGACAGAACTAGTCTTGCCAGTGTTATTAATAAACAATTGATTCCACATGATTATGATAATGGTTTACTTGTATTACATTTAGATCACGAAGAGACTAGCCAATTAGAAGCTAAACTCTACGATGTGCAAATTACTTATCGTGATTTGACTACGCCTGCAGGAAGTTACGGAGGCACCAGTGATCAAAACAGTAGATTAACATTTGTACTAGAAGTCAGAGATGGCGCATTACGTTTTAGACCAAGTGAAGAAGTAACAACATTTAGTCAATTAGATGATGACTTTTATGGCGGACGCATGTCTGGTCCTAAACAGAACGCAAATAGAACAGGACTACAAACCGCACAGGTACAAATGACCAATTATACTGGTGTATACAAATTTCAAGGCACACTCAGTGAACAGCCGCTGGACGGCGATTGGTTTGATATTACAGGGCAAAGTTATACTGTGACTGGTGCAACAACTGGATATCATACGTTTAACGGACAATACCAATGGGTTAGATTAGTACATACACCAGATGTTGCCAACGTCGGAACACTTGACAAAGTTGTTTACAGAAGCTAATATCAATATATGATAGTACTAGACTTTATTCGTCAGAACATGCCTCATGGCTGGAAACAAACACCTAGTGGCTGGATCAGTGGAAACTGTCCAATGTGTCACACTCGTGGTCATAGTCCAGACAAACGAGGCAGAGGCGGCATTATGTTTCAAGACGAAAAGTTTCAGTACAATTGCTTTAATTGTGGATTTAAAACAGGATGGAGCGAAGATAGACGTATTGCAGGAAGACTGTCCAGTTTATTAAAAGCATTTGGTGCAGATGAAAGTGATATACAACGAGTTAATTTAGAACTGCTCAAAGAACAAGATGCAAAAGATATTAGTAAAGTTTACATACCAGAACAAGAAACTAAGAAAACAAAAATAAAATGGGAGCCAATGGAACTGCCGCCTCGCAGTTATCCAATTGGTGCATATCCTATAGATGAACTGGACACTAAAGAATTGGATAAACTTGCATTGGCTTGTACATATCTAATGAAACGTGGCATAGATTTTCACAAGCATTGGCATTGGAGTCCACACATGCACTTTGCTAATAGGGTAATATTGCCATTTATATATCAAGGCGTTACTGTAGGATACACTGCACGTTGGGTACCAGAACACAGACCAGAAGCAATGCCCAAATATTATCTGCAAAGCCCAAAGCATTTTGTGTACAACTTAGATGCACAGAAAAAACACGACACAGTGATTGTCACTGAAGGCCAATTTGATGCACTGATAACTGGTGGAGTTGCACTAGCAGGAAACACACCTAGTGCTACACAGTGCAGTATAATCGAAGACTTAGGAAAAAACGTTGTGCTATTGCCAGACTTTGATCAACCAGGCAGAGACACAGTAAACATTGCAGTCAAACGTGGATGGGCTGTTAGTTTTCCAGAATGGGAAGAAGATATTAAAGATGCCGGAGATGCAGCCATGCACTATGGTAGACTGTTTACAGTAAGGAGTGTATTAGAAAGTGTCGAGACATCGAGTACAAAGATCAAAATACTTGCTAAATCCCGTTGTAGATGATTACAACATCAGGGATGAAGAATTTTATAAGAGAGCAGCAAACATGAAGCATATAAGTGCTCATTTCACACCAACTACAGAATGGATCAAGCGATTTGCTTGGATACCAAAACGCAGCGATATTACTAACGATATGATATGGTTGACAGATTATTATGAGTACGTTATAACTATGGATAGTCAAGGCGCTGTACCTAGAAAAGGCAACCAATGGACTTTGATATATACCAGAGAAGAGTATATTACAAAAAAACTAAAAGGGGAAATGAATGAGTGAAGACTACAGCGCAGATTTACAAAAATTATACTTGGAGTTCTTGTTGGCAGACAAGGACTTGTTTGTGCGTTGTAATGCTATCTTAGAAAGCAGTTACTTTGACAGGCAGTTCAGAGACACAGTAGACTTTATACAAAAGCATGCAGAAGAATATCACGATGTTCCCATGTTGGATCAAGTTCGTGCAGTGAATGGTGTTGAAGTACAAGACGTAAGTGACAGACTGAGTACAGAACACAAAAACTGGTTTATGGATAACTTTGAACAGTTTTGTAGACACAAAGCATTGGAAGCAGCAATCTTGCAAAGTGCTGACAAGCTAGAGCGCAAAGAATATGGCACAGTTGAAGGCATTATCAAAGCAGCAACAGAGATTGGACTTGCCAAAGACTTTGGTACAAACTATTGGGATGATCCTGCAGGACGTATACAAAGCATCAAAGACAACAGAGGACAAAATAGTACAGGCTGGCTAACATTTGACAAGGTGTTGTATGGAGGATTTAATCCAGGGGAACTGAACATCTTTGCAGGTGGTAGTGGTAGTGGTAAAAGTTTGTTCATGCAAAATATGGCATTGAACTGGGCATTGATGGGCAAAAATGTTGTGTACATCAGTTTAGAACTCAGCGAAGAACTGTGTTGTATGCGACTAGACGCAATGCTTACAGGTATGGGCACCAAAGACGTTATGAAAAATAGCAGTGATGTTGAATTACGTGTAAAGATGGCAAGTAAGAAAGCAGGTCGTCTACAGGTTGTGCAAATGAAAAATGGTAGCACAGTAAATGACATCAAAGCATATTTGCGTGAGTATCAGATACAACATAACTTGCATGTTGATGCACTGTTGGTGGACTACTTGGATTTGATGATGCCAGTAACAGTAAAAGTAAATCCAAGTGATCAGTTTATCAAAGACAAGTTTGTTAGTGAAGAACTTAGAAACTTAGCAACTGAGCTGGGCATACTATTTGTTACAGCATCGCAGTTGAACAGAAGTGCAGTTGATGAAATAGAATTTGACCACAGCCACATTGCAGGTGGTATTAGTAAGATCAATACAGCAGATAACTTGATTGGTATCTTCAGCAGTAGAGCTATGCGTGAACGTGGCAGGGTACAAATACAGTTTATGAAAACACGTAGTAGTAGTGGTGTTGGCAGTAAACTGGATCTCAAGTTCAATATGGACAGTTTAAAAATTGAAGATTTGGATGAGGATGAACAGGAAGATGATGGCGGAGTAACCAGTATCTATCAAAAATTAAAAACAAAAAGCAGTGTAGCACCAGCAGGAGAAACTGTTACACAAAATAATTTGGATGGAGATCCACAAGTAGATGCAACAGATCGACTTAAAAGTCTGTTGAGAAAGAGCGAGTAGTGATTAGGTTAGCAACTGATGAAGAACTAGTACACATTGAAAATGATCCAGTAAGACCACATCTTACTAAAGAATGGCGTACACGCAGCGGCAGAGAAGTATATGTGCTAGAACGTGACGGCGAAATTGCAGCATGCATATGTGTAGCATACATGGATGAAGTACCACACAGTGAATGGGATATGAGATGGCCTGGAATGGATACCGCAGTTTTTTACACAGTGTGGAGTTATCAAAAAGGAGCAGGTAGAGAAATTGTAAACGGAGTAGCTGAAAGAATCAAACGTCAAAGACCTTGGGTTAAACGTTTTGTAACACTGAGTCCATTAACTGAGATGGCTAGAAAATTTCACCTTGCAAATGGTGCAAAGTTTATAGGTAAACATGCTACATGTCAAAACTTTGAGTACTTTTTATAATTGCTGAAGCAAAGGTGCTGTGGACCTTATCTATATCTATATATGATTCTGAACTACACAATACGGAGTATAAAGTTAAGTCATTAATATGAGCCTAAGTGAGCCTGTGTTTTGTACTGTGCATGCCATTGATGATTTTGCTCTTATTATTAAATGGATCCTATGTTGAGAATCAACTCCTCTGCAAATGCCATAAGTGCTAGTCACCAATGCTCCAGCAACAATATTTACTAAATACTATTAAGATGAAGCGTAAAACGAGATCAATTTTGGAAGAAATAAATGCTATGTCGCCTAAGCGTGACAAGAAGCATATTGTTGAGGCAAATGCCCAGCAAGTAATTGTTACTGCTATTAACTTGATTCATTTGATCAATGAAAGTTTTGATGTAGAAACGGCTGCTGATTTAAACAAGCGTTTGATTAATAGCATTCGCACCAAAGATCCTCGTAAGTTTCAAAGAGGTATTGGTAAGATAGATGAAAATAGCGGACATTCTGGGCGGGACTAAAAAACGCAAAAAACGTGGAAGCAGATTAGACAGAATCAAAGGTAAAGGTCTACTCAGCAAAAAAAAGAAACGTCTTAAAAAAAGCAAACTCAAAGAAGGCGGAAATATCTTTCCCAACAGTGTGAGCTTTGATCACGAAAAAATTCCACTATTGATGAAAAGTATAAACAGTGTGCTTGCTAAAACAGGTGCACCTGCAATTCCAATTGGCAGTGGCGCTACACCTACACCTGGCAAAGTCAGTGGAGACTTGGATATGATTGTCGATGTGGATCTACTTAGACAACACTTTGATATGGAAGATGCTAAAGATGCTGACATTAGAAAAAAATTAAGACAGATGTTTGACCTGTCAGGATTTAACACAGGACAAAGTGGTACTAGTGTACATGTTGAAGTACCAGTTGGCGATCAAACACATCAAATTGATATCATGGTTGTAGCCAATGCACAAAATGCAGCCAAGTTTCACACACACAGTATTCCACAAGGAAGCAAGTGGAAAGGTGTAAACAAACAGATTGCACTAGCAAACATTGCTAAAAGCAAGAACATGTTGTGGAGTCCATACCAAGGATTATTCAACAGAGATGCCAACGGTAAAAAAGCAGATTTAATAACAAACAACATCGACGAAGTAGCTCGTACATTGTTAGGCCCAAATGCCACAGGAAAAGATATTGGCAGTGTGGAACAAATACTAGCCGCATTGGGTAAAGAAGCAGGAGATGCACTACTTGCTGATCTTCGTAACGATCCAAATTGGAAAGAGCTTGAATAATGAGAGCCAGTCAATTTTTAACAGAAGCCACACAAAAAGGCAGAGAATACAATCACCTCGAAGACCTAGTGAGTTTTGATGGTAGCAAAGGCGCACTACAAGCCGCTAGCATACTGCAAAGACTTGGACAAGATTCAAAGGATGTGAGTATTAAATGGGACGGCAATCCAACACTGTTTTGGGGTCGTGAGCCAGATGGCACATTTGTTATGACAGGTAAAAATGGTTGGGGCAAAAACAAAAGCACCAGCAGTGAAAATTTAAAACAGTTTATTATGGGCACTGGACAAGGTGAGGATTGGAGACAAGACTTTGCCAACAGTATGGGACAAGTGTTTGACACACTAGAAGCAAACACACCCGGCGATATGCGTGGGTATGTGTATGGAGACTTATTGTATAGCCCTAGCAAGCCTTATAGTGTAAGTGATGCAGGTATACAGTTTACACCTAACAAAGTTACGTACACAGTTGACCCCAGCAGTAAACTAGGGCAACGTATACAAAATAGCAGTATAGGTATTGTAGCACACACATATCATGATGAGTTTGGTAGTAAACAAGGGACACCTATCAAAGACACCAACAGTGTAAACAGCAATGATGTGGTAGTGTTAGGGCAAACATATGTAACACATCAACCTAAAGTTGATACAAGTGTTGTACAAGATATTGTAAACACAGCAAATGCCAACGCACAAAAAATAGACACATGGTTAGCACCTGAAAAAGGGTTAAGCAACAAAAGTGCAATACTGTACAACTATGTAAATCAAATGACAAAAATGGGAAAACTTGATCAATTGCAATCAGGATTTTTTGATTGGCTCAAGCAAAGCAAAGTAAGTGCAGGACAGCAAGCAAAACTAATGGCAAGCGATACCGGTGGTCTAAATGCTATACTTGAATTGGTAGTAAAAGTACAAAATGCTAAAAATGATATCATTGATCAATTAGACAGTGCTGGTGCTGATGTAACAGCAACTACACGAGGAGAACGTGGCGGCGAAGGCTACGTAGCAACAAGAGATAAAATCAAATTGGTTCCGCGACATCGCTGGACACCAAACTAAGGTAAATACTAGTATGGAAAAGTATACAGCAAAACAATATGCAGAAATGTCAGGAGGACACACTGTGAGTGAAGAAAAGAAAAGTCTAAATCTCAGCTTCATTGGCAGTGAGCTAAATGAAAGTAGAATGTTCAGAAGTAAAGATCGTGTTGCAGGCACTAGTAATAGAGCTATGGCTGATCTTGCATTTTTAAACATGCTAACTTTGTACATGTTGTACAACACATATGATTTTGCACCTTATGCTAAAGCATATGCTAACAGAACTATGACCTTTGGCAACTTTAATCAGTTTAGATCAAGTGGCACAGACTTGTATGTTGCACTATCCAGTTTGAAAAACGGAACTAGCACTGCTAGAGAAAAAGATCAAATGCAACAAGCACGTATCAACTTGCCAGAAGCTAAAATTAAACAGTACCTAACACAAATGAGACAAGGCAGATCAATTGTTGCTCCACAGAGTTTGTTTTTACAGTTAGAACGTGGATTAGACATTCAAAATTCTAACTATAGAAGTGTGAGAAGACTGATACAAGATTGGCCAAGACTGAACACAATGCAAAAGCAATTGGTAGTAACACGTTTGTTACAGTACTATAGAACAAACGCACTGAGAAGTGAAATGTATCCTATGGTAAGAGACATGGCAAGATCACAAGGTCTAGAAATTCGAAATGCACACAATGCTGAAAAGCCTAAGATGAGAGGCAGTGACACACTAGCAAACATAGCTGCAATGACAGCTGCCACAGCAGGTGCATATGCTGTTGGTAAACAATTAGGTAAGTGGTCTCTGGGTGGTTAATGGATCTTTACACAGCATTTACTCTGGCAGATATTACAAATTCAAATGAAACTAGAATAAAACAGAGAAACACCAGTCGATATTATCAACAACAGAATCTCAATACACTGATACAAACAATAGGTATCAGAAGTCAACCCATTGATCCTGAAGTTTCAGTAATCTATACACAAGATATAGTAAAATATGGCTTTGGAACACAGTTTGAAGGACTACATACAGTATGGAGATTAGACTTTGGTATAGAGCATACGGATGTTTTTAATTACAACAACAATAAATTCTATCATTTAATAAACGATACAGACGGAATAGCAATTATAACAGGATTAGAAGAAACAGCAGGTATATCTTCTCGTTGTTTCGAAACAGTTGACCGTCGATATGTTAACATACTGTTTAAAAAGAACCATGATATCATATAAATAATTGCATATAAGGCACACAACTAAGGCACATGATATAATATTAGGCAAACATACAATTGAGGCACCCTGTTTTAACTAAAGTCACTAGAAGTGACAGGAAAGCTGAACTATGTCAACCACTTCGCTAGAGCGAACTAATTTAGAAGCCCACGTGGATCTTTGTGCAGAAAGGTACAAGGGATTGGAATCACGACTGGATCGTGTGGAGAAAGCTGTGAGTGATCTTCACAATGACATACACGAGATGAGAGAAGAAAATCTCAAGATGCATCAAAGCAGCAATAGAATTTTATTGGGCGCCGCTGCAACAGTTGTTGCAGGTATACTATCAACTATTATCGTATTGTTGATGAATTAACTCTTAGCATAAATACACATATGAACTTACAAGAACTTGATACCACCAACGTGATTGAAGCGCAGCTAGTATGGGCTCGTAAAGGCAAAAATGTGAGCAGGAAATACCGTTGTGCAGTTGGACAGCGCAAAGGCAGACTGGTGAGCAATCCCAGTCAGTGTGGAAAACCCATTGATTTGAAAAAGCGTATGACACTTAAAAAGACCAAAGCAAGAATGGGCGCACGTATGGCACGTAAAGCACAGCGTACTAAAAAGTTTAATCCAGCAAGTAAAGCAGTGCAAAGATTGAATAAGGTTGGCAAGAGATGAAAATATTTGAAGTAATCAGCGAAGACAAAAAAACATGGTACAAAGACGGTGTTGAAATGTGCAGTAAAGATTGTTGCGGTCAACCAGTTACTGAATGTACATGTGGACCAGACTGCAAACACTGTGATTGTTATGAAATAAACAAAGGTCTAAATGAAGGCCCAACCGGATATGGAATGCGTGATGGAGATAGCATAGGAATGAGCAATGCAGCTAGACGCCAAAGTCAAGCCGATGTCGTCAATGTTAACAAGCGCATTAACAATCGAGCAGCAGATGCTAACAGAGAAATTAATATTTCTAATAAATCAATAAACAGGCGCATCAACAGATTACAAAGAAAACAAGCAACTGGTATTCCACAAAGATTGCTAAATCCTCAGCAACCACAAGCACCGGAGCAAACAAAATGAAAGCAATAGTAACCAAAGGCGGAATACAGACTTGGATCAACACTAGAGAAAATGCTTTTATCGAGCAATATTTTCAAACAGATGAATTGTTAGAATCAGAAAATCTAAGCGAACGTGAACATTACATCGCTCAGAACCTAGTGACCAGAGGTGTCTTAGACAAAGACGTCAATCAAGGCAAAGCCAACTATAAACTAAACATCAACAGATTTGGAAGGTAATATGGACAGCAACACCAAAGCAATGTTTGATATCTTGACCAAACTAGACGGCGTTGATAAAACAACACGTATAGTTGCTGAAAGAGCAGAACGAGATATTGATCTAAAAATGGCAATCAATCAGCGAGTAGATGAAACCAGTGTCAGTGTACAAAATTATAGAGTTGACATTGTGCTACAAAACTTTGCTGGTAGACAGAAAAAGTTTTACAACGTAGTAGAAGGCAATCGTATACTACACAAGGAACTTGCACTGTTTGAAACAGCAATGGGTGTTGTTAAAAATCTAATGTTAAACAAAAGCAGTAAAGTACAAGACTTGGTGAGGTATGATACAGAATACACCAACAGTCTTTACGAAGTATACATGCACAACAGCAGAATTAAAAAAGGCTCAATCAATGAAGATGTTGCACTTGCAAAGCTGGATAGAGCCAAAGACAAGCTACAAGAAGCTAAGAACAAAATATTAAGAAAACTATAAATACAATATATAGAACGGGAATAGAAACATGTTTTTAAACGATTTAAACAGTGCCAAGCACAACGTACAAAAACTAAACAAAGTTCTAGCTGATAGTTTTAACCATGAGGTGGATCTATCAAGCATGAACATGGATAGTTTAAACCGTATGCTTAACACTACAGAAGCCAAAATGATGGCTATTAAAGAAAATGATTTCAAGTACTGGGAGAATCCACAGTACAACAAGCTAGGACTTATTCAGCATCAACTTAAAACTTACATCAATGAAGTTGCTCCAACTCGCACAGATGGCAAGAAGATGAAAGCCAAAACTGAAAGTGTTGTAATGGAAGATGAGCTAGAACAAGCAGAAGTGCTACTAGCCGCACAAGAGCTAGTTGACGAACTACAGGGCATGGTAGAAGACGTTGCAGAAATGCAAGTGCAAAAATTGATGCCAATTGTAGACGCAATGAAAGAGCAAGTAGGTTTTGAACAAGCAGAAGCATATAATGCCGCTGCAGATGCAGCATTGGGCGCACTGCTAGACGCAATGAAAACTGCAAAAGAGTCAGTTGAAAATGCAACACTAGCGGCACGTGGTCAAGCACCTGCAACACCTGCACCAACAGACATGGGCATGGACGCAGTAGATGACATGGATGTAGATGTAGACATGGGAGACGACTTTGATGGTGACAATGCAGCCGCAGGCGATGACAATCCCATTGGCAGAGAACTCAAAGGCGAAAGCGCAATTGCTGACATAGAGAAAGGTGCTCTTTCTGAAAAAAAGTTTCTAGAGAGTAAAGACAGGCTCTTTAAAATGGTTGAGAGTGGCCAAATGTCTCAAGAACATTTCATTAACGTAATCAATGAACTGGACGAAGCTAGACCTGATCAAGAAGATGCATATATTGATCAGAAAAAGGCTGGCAAGCCTTGGTACTACCGTACTCCTGATGAAAAGGATTGGAGGAACGAGTTCAGGGCAAAATATAAAAATAATCCTTTAAAAAACTGGAAGACACAAGATGCATTAGATGGTGGAATTCCACAAGGTACAACCAAAGGTGGTCCTAGCAAACTACGTCAAAGACAAATGGGCATGAAGGGTGCAGCAACCATGGATCCGGCTCCTGGTGCAGCATCCATGGCTCCGGCTCCAAAAGGTAGACCAAAGACTAGACCAGACGGTACGCCTTTTAATACTGTGGCTCCGCCGCCAACAGGACCAGGCGGTGACGAAGCATTACCTAGATCAAAGCCTCAGCGAGGAGTGGGGATGGCAGTGCCAAAGCCTAAACCAAAACTAGGGGCGCTGCGAGCAATGACTACCGGTGAAATAGCAGCTAGAGATTATGGCGGTGATGTAAAAGGCGGTGAATTTGGCGGTATTATGG
>Ga0255766_10004011_pt1 | contig 12662 bp, 13 predicted proteins | sample 071ome_23_FD_179966 | JGI IMG/M metagenome (GOLD analysis project Ga0255766, IMG submission 179966) | Coastal salt marsh microbial communities from the Groves Creek Marsh, Skidaway Island, Georgia - 071403BT metaG (version 2) | ecosystem: Environmental > Aquatic > Marine > Intertidal zone >... | reverse complement strand
AAAGTAATTTTTGGTCATCGGTTTGGGATTTCTTCCAGGTTCAAGGCTCTAAAGGAATGAAACCACATATCGATCCTGAAAATAAAATGCCTGGAAGTAAATTTTTCCCAACAGGCTGTGTCAATTATGCTGAAAACATGTTGTCAGGAGACACAACTGGACCGGCAATAATATTTAAGTCTGAAGATAAAATTAGAAAAGAAATTTCATGGGATGACCTTAAGGCTCAAGTTGCCACTTTAGCTAATTTTTTAAAAAAACAGGGTGTTGTTAAGGGAGATAGAATAGCAGCTTATATGCCTAATATGCCAGAAACAGTCATCATGATGCTAGCTGCTTCATCTTTAGGTGCTGTTTTTTCTTCAGCCTCACCTGATTTTGGTGTAGATGGTGTTTTAGATAGATTTGGCCAAATAGAACCTAAAGTTCTCCTTACTACAGACGGTTATTGGTACAATGGAAAAGAGGTTAATATAACTAATAAAGTCTTAGAGGTGGTTAAAGCCCTCCCATCACTCCAAAGTGTAATAATATCGCCGCTTTTGGATGTAAATACTGAGTATAATGATAGTAAATTTATTCAGTATAGTGATTTACAAGAAAAATTCTTTACTAATGATATAATGTTTGAAGCTCTTAGTCTTGATGATCCTTTATATATAATGTTTTCTAGTGGAACTACTGGCAAGCCTAAATGTATTGTTCATTCAAATGGTGGCATTCTTTTGAAACATTTAGTTGAAATGGGTTTGCATTCTAATGCAAGAGAAAATAGTAAAGTTTTCTATTTTACAACTTGTGGTTGGATGATGTGGAATTGGTTAGTGTCGGGCCTTCTACTAAAATCTACAATCTATTTATATGATGGATCACCATTTTATCCAAACCCAGAAGTTTTGTGGGATTACGTGAGTAGTGAAAAAATAAATTTTATGGGCGTTTCCGCAAAATATATTGATGCTTTAAGTAAGGAAAAAATTAATATTGTTGATAAATACGATTTAACAAATTTAGAAATAATAGGTTCAACAGGATCGCCTCTTATTCATGAAAGTTTTGACTACATATATGAAAATGTAAAGAAAGATGTTTTGGTAGCAAGCTTATCTGGTGGCACAGATATAGTCGGTTGCTTTATAGGTGGAAACCCAATGTCAGTTGTCAGAAGAGGAGAAATACAAGGGCCAATTTTAGGAATGGATGTTCATGTATATGATGACAATGGTAACTCCTTAAAAAATGAAAAGGGTGAGCTGGTATGCATCCAAAGTTTTCCAACGATGCCATTATATTTCTGGAATGATACCAATAACGAAAAATATCATGATGCCTACTTTGATAAATACTCTAATGTATGGTGTCATGGTGATTATATATTAAAGACAGAAAATAATGGCTTTATAATTTTTGGTCGTTCAGATGCCACTTTAAATCCAGGTGGCGTTCGCATTGGAACAGCAGAAATCTACAGACAAGTTGAACAAATTGAAGAAGTTCTTGAGGGTTTGGTTGTTGGACAAATGTGGCAAGGAGATACGAGGGTCGTACTGTTCATTAGGTTAAATAAAAATACGAGTTTAACACAGAATTTAATCGATAAAATTAAAAGTAAAATCAGATTTGGAGCATCGCCAAGACATGTTCCAGCAAAAATAATTGCAGTTAATGATATTCCAAGAACAAAGTCAGGTAAAATTGCAGAACTTGCAGTTAGGGATTTAATTCATAATAGACAAATTAACAATCAAACAGCTTTAGCCAATCCAGAATGTTTGGATGAATATAAAAATATTAAAGAACTAAATTTTTAAACTGTTTGTTTAATTTCTGAATTTACTGAAAAGGGCTCTTCTTTAACAGTTATGGTTAGCAAGAAAGCAATAATACCAAGAGCTACGCTTAGCCACCACATATTTTCATAACTTCCAAAGGCATCAAAAAACCTACCTCCTAACCAAGCTCCCAAAACGGCACCTAATTGATGGCAAATAAAACATATACCAGACAATGTGGCTAAGTATTTAGGTCCTATAAATGATAGTATAATTGCATTCGTCATTGGAACAGTAGCTAACCATAAAATCCCTATTACTGCTCCAAATAACAGGGCAACTGTTGCAGAAGGAGGAGACAAAATAAATATCGTAATAGTCAGAGACCTCATTAAATATATGGAGGCAAGAGGTAATGGTTTTTTTACTTTTGTTCCCAACCAACCAAAGCTAAGTGTTCCTATGATATTTGTAACACCAATGATTGCAAGAGCCCAACCTGCAACTTCTGCAGATATACCCTTAGACATTAAATCAGCAGGTAAGTGTAATGCTATAAACGTAACATGAAAACCGCATACAAAAAATCCCATGATCAACAAAATATAGTTTCGTTCTTTTAATGAGAATAATAAAGTATTTTGAAGGGTAGTTTGAAATTCTTCCTTTTTATTATTTTTTTCATTTGTATTATTAAGAAGAGGTAAAAGTATTAGTAATGACAATGATATTGTAGACAAAACAACAAGACTGGTCTCCCACCCAAACTCTTTGTTCATCCACATTGTTGGCAAGACAACAGCGAACTGACCAAAAGAAGCCGCAGCAGCAATTAGACCCATTGCTAAAGATCTTTTCTCTGGCGGTGCAACCTTACCTGCAATACTTACCATTGTAGCCATGCCTGCACCTCCTAGTCCAAATCCCATTAACGTGGTTGCAGAAAACAATGTAATTTGATTAGTGGGGTTGCTCATTAAAAAGATACCAGATGCAAAACAAATTATTCCAAAAGCTAAAACTTTCTGGGGGCCAAATTTATCTATGAGTATACCTAAGCCAAAAGTAACAACGCCCCATATTATTGCTTGAAAGCCAATAGCAAATGAAAAGAATTCTTTACCGTCTTTCATAAATTGACTGATTGGCTCTAAAAACAAGCCTAAAGATTGGCGAACTCCCATAATCATAATAATTATTAATGAGCAAACAAGTACGACTATCTGCCAATCAATTTTTTTTGATATCATAATGTTTCCTCATAAAATTATTAATTATAAAAATTAAGTGGTATCTTAACCCCGGCCCCTATAGTTAGGTACTTCATGATCAGGTAAAAATAGGTTTGTGGGTTTTTCTCCTGTTTGCCAAAATATATCTATTGGAATACCTCCACGTGGATACCAATATCCTCCAATTCTAAGCCATTTGGGAGATAAGAGATCGACAATATCTTGGCCAAGTGAGACTGTACAGTCTTCGTGAAATGCACCATGATTCCTATACCCTAGTAGATATAGTTTAAATGATTTACTTTCTACTATAAATTTATCTGGGACATAATCGATAATCAGGTAGGCAAAATCTGGTTGAGAAGTTACAGGGCAAATAGAAGTAAATTCAGGACAGGTTAATCTTACAGAATAATTCACGCCTATTTTAGGATTAGAAACTTTTTCTAACACATTTTTGTCTGGTTTTGTGGGTATATTACTACTGCCTCCAAGGGCTTCAAGTTGATTTGATTTGCTCATTAAATTATCTCACTTAACTTAAATGTTTAATAGCTCGTTATTGGTTCTATTTAATTCTGACAGAATTATAGTTTGCCATTCTTCAACATTCTTTGCCAGATAAGATTTTTCTGGGAATAAAATGCCTCTAGATGAATTGATTAATCCAAAATTTCTAAGACCAGGATGAGAATTATCTAATATTAATGGTTCGGATGCATCACTGGCTGATGCTCCCTGTGCGCCATAACCTGGAATTAGAAAGGGTGCTGTTGGCAATAGCTTTCTTAGTGATATTGCTTGTTCTTTATAAGTGGCTCCTGAAACTATGCCGATAGACGATAATCCTAAATTACCATTATTTTTTTCAATAATTGGTTTCAGAATTGTAGCAAGGTGTTCGTAACATTTTAAATTTTTCTTAATTAACACTTCTTGAATATCTTGAGAGCCTTTATTACTAGTATGAACTAAAATAAATAAACCAGAGCCTGTATCTATTGCTTTATTGAAAAAGGGTTCAAGGCTATCAAGTCCTAACCAAGGGTTTACGGTAAGAGCATCACTTGGAAATGGAGCATTTTTACCAAGATAAGCATTAGCATATGCTTTGCTAGTACTGCCAATATCTCCTCTTTTTGCATCCATTATCACTAAAAGATCTTTAGTGTATGCATGTTTGCATAAGGAGGATAAAAGGCTCATTCCTTCAGGACCTAGTTGTTCAAATAATGCAACTTGAGGTTTTATTGCTGGAACCTTTCCAACAACTACCTCCAGTAAAGAAAAGCAAAACTTTTCAACTTTTTTAACATCGCTGTCTATCTTTTTAATATTAAAAATTTCAGGTATTAAATCTAAATGGGGATCAATACCTAGGCATAAAAAAGACTTGGTGTCCCTTATTTTTGTTACAAGTCTATTCCCAAAATGATCATTCATTTATTAGTAAATACCAAGTGCTTTTCTGTAAGTGTCTAATAATGCTTCTTGTTCGAGTCTTTCGTCAATATCCATTTTACGTAAGATCAAAATTTTTCGCATAATTTTAGGATCATAGCCCATACCTTTAGCTTCAGATAGGACTTCTTTAATATCAAGAGTTATATTATTTTTTTCTTCTTCTAATCTTTCAATTCGTTCTATAAAACTTTTAAGTTTTTCATCTTTTTGATCAGTTGATGAATTTTGTGTGATTTCTATGTCATCCATATTAATGATCTTTAGTATCGGATGTTTTAAATTTTTCTTTTTGATCTTCAGAGGCCTCAGTTTGATATTTTTCTTTCCAAATATTATGGGGCATACCGTAAACTATTTCTTTAGCTCTGTCTTTAGTAATATCTAAACCATTTTCTTCAGCTGCTTCAGCATACCATCTAGAAAGACAATTCCTACAAAATCCACTTAAGTTCATAAGATCAATATTTTGGACATCAGTCCTGTTCTGAAGATGTTCAACTAGCCTGTTAAATACTTTAGCTTGTATTTTTGTTTCAATTTCTTTGTTCATTTTATGAGATTAATCCTTAATTTTTTATCAATATTTATTTAATCTAAATAATGCTTAAAGACAATTTTTTTATAGAATTGTAAAAGTTCAAGAAATATATTAGCCTAACCTAAATTTGGAAATGTTCTTTATGAATGATGAATTTAAAATTAACTCTGATAGGTTTGCTCAGGTTCGATACGCTCGCAACACTGAAATAGCTGAGGATTATACAGAAATGATAGCTGATTTAATTAGAGAAACCGGGGAGGCAAGAGCGGTAGATTTAGCTAAACATTTTGGGGTAACTGGACCAACTGTAAATAGTATAATTAGGCGTTTGGTTAGAGAAGGTTTGGTTGAGAGTAGGCCTTATAGATCAATTTTCTTAACTAAAGAGGGAAAGCTTCTTGCAGATTATTGTAAGAAAAGACATCAGATAGTTTATAATTTCTTGATCAAAATTGGCGTCAAGGAAGATGTTGCAAAAAACGATGCCGAAGGTTTAGAGCATCATGTTAGTAGTGAAACATTAAGTGTTTTTGAAAAATTTATAAAAATGTCATGAATTTACTCATAGGTTCCTTCAAATAAATAATAAACCCTTTTTAAATCCTTTACGGTGTTGCTTGATATAGCTTCCATAAATTTAACATTATATATATTACCATATTTGTTAGTCTCTATATTTGGAGAATTCGAAACAATTAAAATTCTTTCTCCTGAAGATTTTTGAGAATTATCAAAATTATAATTGGCCTCATAAAAGTTTCCAGGTGTTATACTTGCTGTCTTAATAAAAATTTTATTTTTATGTTTGTGGCCATATCTATTTAGGTAATAATTAAATCTAGTTATGTCGCCTCTTCTTTCAAATATAACTTTTGATATATCGTTTTTATTTATAATCTCATCGATCTTGCTAGCTAATATCTCAAATCCTAAATTTTTTCTTAATGGGTCTGATTTTAGATTAATAGGTGAAAAGCTTCCTAACATGGTCACTTTTAAAATATATGCTGAAATGATTAAATTTAATAATAGTCCAGAATTGAAAGTAAAACGCAAAAAATTAGACCTACTAGAAGTTATGTAGTAGCTCAGTAATAAAGATGCTGCCACATAAGAAGTGACAGCCCAGTTTGGGTTTGCGATTTTCAATGAGCTTTGTATTATTATCAAAATTATAATAGGTAAGGAAAGCATTGCTAGCAGAGCAAGTTTTTTATTTTTTACAAAGCCATCAAATACTAAAAGTAAGAAGATCAAAAAAATAATTGGTCCAAATACTAATAATTGTGAAGAAACAAAATCAATAACATTGTTATAATTTAGCTGAATTTCTGATAAATCTGCGTTTGACACAGTGTGATTTACAGTCGCAAAGTCGTTCAGATAATTCCAATATATATTACTAGCTGACACGATTAAGCTAGAAAAAATTATAATTAAAATTCTTTTTATATTTAAATCAAAGCCTTTATCATATAAAGCCCACCAAATTATAAAGAAAATTATGAAGTATAAAGCTGCATATTTAGATAAGAAAGCCAATCCTATACATATTCCTATGCCTAATGCCAAACTATAGCTACTATTTTTAAATGTTTTAAAAAGAAATAATAAGCTTAACGCCCAAAAGAAAATTAATGGGGTGTCAGTTGATATAATAAAGCTTCCTAATGAAGCAGCTGGTGTGAACATCCAAATCAAAGCGGCAATTCTTCCAGCATGAGAATTAAAAGCTATTTGTCCACATTTCCACAAAATTATGGAAGTAATAAAATGAAAAATTGGGGAACAAAGTCTGACAGCCCACTCAGCGTTACCTAATATGCTAGTAGAAAAGGCTATGACCCAAGCTATAAGAGGCGGTTTTGTAAAATAACCAAAATCAAGGTTTCTAGACCAATGCCAGTATTGAGCCTCGTCAACTGTCAGTTCTATAGGAGAAACAATCAGACTGTATATTCTTATTAGAGTTACAGAAATTAAAACTATTATAACAAAGGGAGTGCTAAAAATAGAATAGTTCGTTTTTTTATTTTTAAGTGATAGCATTACAACAACCTCACCATAATGAAAAATATTCTAGATTGGTGAAATTTACAATCTTATTATTGAATAAAAAGGAATAGATCATATTTCAACAGGGCACCTTGATTTGTTGTAAATTTGTGTTTAATAAATGTTTACTAAAAATATTAGGAAATTAAATGGCCCAAAGTATAGAAATTGATGAGTTAATAGGAGACTTTTCATTTTTTGAATCATGGGAAGATAAGTACCAATATCTAATTGATATGGGAAGAGATGTTCCTCCAATGGCAGATGAATTAAAAATTGAAGAAAATAAATTAAGAGGGTGTCAGTCAGTTGTTTATTTTAGTTATGTTGTTAATGATGACGATACACTAACTTTTATTGCAAATAGTGATGCCGCAATAGTTCAGGGTCTTATAGCCCTTATGTTGAAAGTTTTTTCGGGTAAATCACCTCAAATAATCTTAGATACTGATTTAAATTTTTTAAAAGAAATTGGGCTTGATGAGCACCTATCACCAACCAGGAAAAATGGATTATCATCACTGGTTTCTTCTATTAAAAACGCTGCTAAAATAAAGTTAAAAATGAGTGTCTAGTTTGGTGAAAGCTGGAAAAAAATACGAAATTTCAAGTTTAACTAACGAGAAAGTAAAATTTATAACTAGTTTATCTCAACGGAAATATAGAAAAGAATTTAATTTTTTTGTTGCTGAAGGCGTTAGGATTTGTAAAGAGGCGCTGGAAAACAATTGGAATATTAAATATCTTTTGTTTGATGTTTCCAATAAGGATAATTTGCTGATACATAATTTAATAAATGAAACATTATTATTAGGCGCTGATGTCATAGGTGTTACGCCACAAATTTTAACAAAAATTTCTCATAAAAGTAATCCTCAAAATGTATTGGGAGTTTTTGAACAGAAATGGAAAAACTTATCTCAAGTTACTAGTGTTGGAACAATTGTTGCCTTAGAAAATATCAGGGATCCAGGTAATTTAGGAACAATTTTGAGAACAATGGATGGCATGGGTGCTAAAAATTGTGTTTTATTAAACGAATGTACGGATCCTTTTTCATATGAATCTGTAAGGGCCAGTATGGGGGCCATCTTTAATGTCAATGTGATTGCTTCAACAACAAAAAATCTAATTAAATGGAAATTAAATAACAAAATTAATTTAATCGGTACATCACTAAATAACTCTGTTGATTATACTATCACAAATTGGAGATCACCTTTTGTTCTGGTTATGGGTAATGAGCAGAAAGGATTATCAGATGAATTGTCAGGTGCTTGTGATCAATTGATTAAAATACCAATGAAAGGCAAGTCAGACAGTTTAAATTTGGCTGTATCAACAGGTATAGTTCTTTATGAGTCAATTAGGAAGATTCCTAATTAATTTGTTGGCCTTCCCATCTTGCAAAAATTGCTGTGCTAATTTGTCTAGGGTTCTTTTGTTCTTCGGTAATACATAATTCGCCTGATTGAACGGACCCAGCAAATCCTTGCATAACCTCTTTAAGTGCATAGTGTAGAGATAAATAACTTGCTCTAATTGCGTAACTATTGAGGATAATAAAAAGAGGTTTTTTTGATAAAATTTGTGGTATTAGATTTAATAAAAAGGGAAGATCCTTAAACAATTCCCACTTCTCCCCATTTGGGCCTCTGCCATATTTAGGCGGATCTAAAATTATGGCGTCATACTTATTATTTCGACGAATTTCTCTTTGAACAAACTTAACTGCGTCATCGGTTATGAATTTGATTGGAAGATTTTCAAATGATGAGAGATTTCTATTTTCAAATGCAAAATTAATAGCTTTTTTGCTTGCATCTATATGGGTTACTGTAGCGCCATTAGTGGCGGCATGTAAAGAAGCTACACCTGAATAACCAAATAAATTTAGTATTTTAGGTGGTGTTTTATTAGAAAATAATTGTCGATGGAGTTTAATTTTTTTGGCTGCCCATAACCAGTGAGGCGACTGATCGGGGAAAAAGCCTAGGTGACGAAAGGGAGTAGGAGTAGCAAAAAATTTTAAATTCTCAAAGTTCATTTCCCATTTATTAGGTAGTTTTTTTTCCAATGACCACTTGCCAACAATTTGGTCATTATCAGTTGAAGAGGATGATATGAATTTTCCGGAAATATTTGTCCAAATTTTTGAAGATAAATTTTTCTTCCAAATTGCTTGTGGTTCAGGTCGTGAAAAAATATAAGGACCAAATCTTTCCAATTTATCCCCATCACCGCTATCAAGTAATGCATAATCTTTCCAATGTGAGGCATGTAATAAGATTGAATTCATTAGGAAGTTTCCTATCAATAAAATTTTGAATAATTAATAAATAAATATAATAATAAAGAAAAAAAGAAATAAAATGAAAATAAATCTATCTATAATTATTCCGGTTTATAAAGCTAAGAATACAATAGTGAAATCAATCCAATCTATAAACAATCAGATATTAAAAAAAGATTTAAAAATAGAAGTATTATTAATTATCGATGATGGGGAAAATTATAAGAGCATAATACCAAGCGTGAATAAAGGTATTAAAATAAAAGTTCTGAATACTGGTGGTATAAAAACTGGTCCTGGTAATGCAAGAAATGTTGGCTTACTTAAAGCAAGAGGTAGTTATGTTGGATTTTTAGATGCTGATGATGAATGGTCAGAAACTTATATTGAAAATATGTATAATTTGGCAAGAAAATATGACTTAGCTTTTGCGCCAACAAGAGTTTACAGAAATGAAGAGTTTATTCATGAATTTAGAGGTAAAGTTAAAGATTATTTAAGTATAACTGACATTGGAGAGGTACCTTGTAGTTTTCATCCATTTGTTAAAAGAGAAAGACAAGGAATGTTTAATAACTTAAAAAGTCAAGATGTGTATAATGCATGCTCATTAATTAATAAAATTAATAAAAAAGTTAAGATAGCAACTAGTGCTTACTATAAATTAAATTTAAGAGAAAAATCAGTAACAAAAGAAGATGGTTTTACTCATAAAATCAATATAGCATACAAAAAAAACCAAATAGAAAGTACAAAAGCAGGAAATCATAAAATCGCAAGGGTCTTTGCCATGAGGCGTATAATTAATAAAAGATATAGTTCTTGGCTACAAGATAACAGAGGAAGTTTTTACGAGTATTTAAGCCAGAAGGAAAAATAATATGAACAAGATTAAGGCATGTATATTTGATGCTTACGGGACTTTGTTTGATGTTAATGCCGCTTGCAGAGAATTATCTAAAGAAGTAGGTGATAATTGGGAAAAGCTGGCATCACTTTGGAGGTTAAGGCAGGTTGAATATACGTGGTTAAGAAATTCTATGGATGAGTATATAGATTTTTGGAAAATTACATCTGATGCCTTAGATTATGCGATGGAAACATTAGGTATTGAAAATAATGAGTTGAGAGAGGAGCTTTTAAATTTATATTTAAAATTAGAGGCATATCCGGAAATAAACGACTTGTTAAAAAAGTTAAAACAAAGAGGTTTAAAGACTGGCATTTTATCTAATGGTAATATGAAAATGTTAAATAGTGCAGTTAATAATGCGAACATAAGAGAGTACTTAGATGAAATTTTGTCGGTTGAAGATTGTAAAATATATAAACCATCGAGCAAAGTTTATGATTTAGTAAAAATCAAAATGCAAATAAGTAAAGAAAACGTTTTATTCTTTTCAAGTAATGCTTGGGACATGCATGCTGCCTCTAATTATGGATTTAAGACAATATGGGTTAACAGGTTCAATGCCAAGTTAGAGAGGCTTCCGGGAAAACCAATTCATATTGTAAACTCTTTAGAGAAAATAGACGAGATTATTTAAATTATATATCTTGACCAATGCCCCATTGCCAAAAGTCAGATTTATGATTATTAAAAAATCTATTTATAATCATTTGATGCACTTCTGATGCTCCATCAACTAACTTGGCTTGACGAGCATATCGATAAATCCATTCAAGAATAGTATCTTTACTATATCCTCTAGCCCCATTCAATTGGATTGCTGTGTCGCATACATTATTTAGCGTGTCAGCAACGTGTATTTTTGCCATGGAAACGTCTTGTCTTGATTTGCTACCATTTTCTATTTTCCATGCTGCCCTCATTACAAGTAGCCTAGCAATATCAATATCCATAGCTGCTTTACCAAGCTTAATCTGAACGGATTCTCTGTCAGCTAGTTTTAAGCCAAACCCTTCTCTATGTGAGACATAATCTAAAGCAATCTCCATACTTCTTCTAGAAAGGCCAATCCATCTCATACAATGCGTTAAACGCGCAAGCCCTAATCTAATTTGAACAATTTTAAGGCCTTTACCAACTTCCCCTAGTCTATTTTCATCAGGTATCTCAAGGCCATTATATTCTAATTCACAGTGCCCACCATGTTCTTCGGGACCCATAATAGGAATACGCCTTTTTATATGCCATCCAGGTTGATTTTTATGATAAAGGAATGCGGTCAAACCATCTTTTGTTTTGGCTAAGAGTATAAAGTGTGAAGCTACCGCAGCACCTGTAATATACCATTTTAGACCACTAACTTTCCACTTACCATTTTTATAAACGGCTTCTGTTCTAATCATAGAAGGATCAGATCCACCACCTGGAGCAGGTTCTGTCATGGCTAACGAAGACCTTACTTCTCCTCTAATAATGGGATCTAACCATATATTCTTCTGATCCTCTGTTCCAATTTTATTTAATATGTACATATTACCATCATCAGGTGCTGCGCAATTGAAACAGACTGGCCCAAAAATAGACCTGTTCATTTCCTCATATAGGGCAGACATGCCTATAGGACCAAATCCAAGACCAGATCTAGAAACTGGCATTTGAGGTGACCATAGCCCTTCTTTTTTTACCTCATTTCGTATTTCTTCCAACAAATCTTCATTAATATTTTCATGATCGTCATAACTAGAGGATTTGGCCTCAAGTGGAATGATATTTTCATCAACAAATTTTCTTGTTTTTATTCTCAATTTTTCAATATCATCAGGAAGTTTAAAATCCATAAAAGTCTCCTAAAAATTTAAAGCCCAGCACTTAGCCCACCATCTACAGCTATGACTGCACCTGTCATATAAGTATTTTGACGGTTTAACAACATTGAAATAATAACATCAAGCTCTTCAGCTGTAGCAAATCTTCTTAAAGGAATTTTCTTTTTAAGTAAAAGGCCTGCGTCCCCTTCTAGCTGTTCTCTGTTAATATCGGTTAAAATATAACCAGGTGCTAGAGCATTAACACATATATTGTAACGTGCTAATTCGATTGATTGAGATTTTGTTACTTGGATTAGTGCAGACTTAGTTGCTGAGTAAGCTCCAACATATGACAATGGCCTATACCCCAGTGTTGATGCAATATTTATTATTTTGCCATTTTTATTCTTTATCATAGTTGGAATAATGGCATTTGATACATTAATTGATCCTAGGAGGTTCGTTTCAAAAATTTTACTAAGGTTTGATTTCGTTTCTTGATGTAAAAGTTTAGTACTAGCAATTCCAGCATTATTTACTAAACCATAGATATCTAAACCACCTATTTTTTCATGAACTTCTTGTTC
>Ga0255766_10004006_pt1 | contig 12671 bp, 12 predicted proteins | sample 071ome_23_FD_179966 | JGI IMG/M metagenome (GOLD analysis project Ga0255766, IMG submission 179966) | Coastal salt marsh microbial communities from the Groves Creek Marsh, Skidaway Island, Georgia - 071403BT metaG (version 2) | ecosystem: Environmental > Aquatic > Marine > Intertidal zone >... | reverse complement strand
CTATTTAAGCGGGGTCCGGGCCCCACTCGATGAATGGCTCGATAGGCACCCAGGCGGGACCGTCGCTTTTTGTGACGCTAACAGATTAAAGTTTAATGGAAATTGGAAACTGCTCTACGACAATAGTTGCGACGGATATCATGTAATATTCTCTCATCGCTCTCTTCTTGCCATGGAAAATAGACAAAAAGTTGGGGCTGAGGCGGAAAAAGGTATGGCCTTCTACAAAAACAGTCCGGACAACGGACCCATGTTTTTAAAGTATTTTGGCAATGGTCATCACTACAAAGACAAGAGACCTGCCTTGGAGAAAAGACCGGGAGCATTATGGGAAATTGAAGGACCACACCCGGGCATGGAACATTACGAAGAAAAACTAAGGGCGAAGCTGGGAGCGCGGGCGGATGAAGTATTGGATCTGGCCTCTTCTGAACCGATTAACATAAATATTTTTCCTAATCTTCATATTTTAGGAAACCACGTTCAGGTTAGCCAACCTGTATCGCTTACCGAAACTGACACCACGTGGTGGGGAACATCAGTGGTCGATGATAATGATCAGCTTCAGGGCTGCGCCGATGACATCAATGCGTTGCGCATGAGAACGCAAGAGAGTTTTCCTAATTTTGGAGAGCTCGATGACCTTATGAATTTTGAACAAATCCAGATTGGACTCACAGCAGAAGAGGACGAATGGGTATACATGCATCGAGGCTTAGGCATAGACGATCGCATAACCCATGCCGCAGATGGCACTATAATTGCTCCTTCCACAGACGAGGTTTTTCTTCGAGAAACGATGCTAGAGTATAAAAGGCTTATGACAGACGAACCAAACTTAGCCATTACGCGAGACCCTAGTTAGCAAATAAGTTCAGACGGTAAGCGTACAAGGCTTCGTTTTGGACTAAAGTCGTTAACTAAAAGTTGGAAACGGAACCCTAAAATTAAATATGAGCCCGCAAGGATCACGGCATCACCAAGAAAATGACAAATTTGCGAAGAGGATTTTATTAAGGCCAGACCCCCAAACGGCACCCTGGAAGTGAAAAGAGAGACATGAGCGGAGAAAATCCATCCCAAAAATCTTATTATGTATCTGACGAATGGTACCAGTCTCTGGTGGACGGTTACCAAGACTGGCAGCACCCCGAGGCAGAAATTACGGATTTGAATACCCGAGACCTCATCCGTCGACTATTAGAAAAAGAAGCCTGTTTGTTGGACGAAACCCGATTAGATGACTGGTTGGCCCTTTACGTCCCAGAGTGCGCCTATTGGGTTCCCGCAAGCTTAAATCAGGGTGATCCCAGGAAAGAGATTGCGGTGTGTTTTGACGATAGACGTCGTTTAGAAGACAGAATATTTAGGCTGCAAAATGATTTTGCCTGGTCTCAAAGACCCGCCTCCCGAACCGCTCGAATTCTCTCAGGAATTACAGCCTACCAATCCAAATACGAGGACGTAATAATGGTTCGGTCTAGCTTTTTTACGACCGAATTTCATGATGGGGATTGGCGAAAATACACCGGCTGGTATGGTCATCGACTCCGAAAAAGCTCGGAGAATTGGCTAATTGAGGTGAAGCAAGTGAACTTAATTGATTGCGACCAAAATCTCAGAAACCTGAGCGTTATTCTCTGATCAACTAATTCAAAAGCGCGGCTGAAATTCATATTATCTACCTAAAAAAACTTCCATTTTTGATCGGTACGGCCTTTACACCTTAGACCTAAAATAACCAAAATAAGTGATTAATCATCGGGCCCAGGGAGCTATCAATGGATCAAAACGAAACAATCGATATTGTTGAAGAAGCAGAGAGAGAAGAAGCTCGGAAGATGATTGAGCTTGGTGAGATGATGGTTTACCGATCTAATATAAATAAGCTCGCCGACGGACAACACACGCCTGGGTGCAGTTTTACGATGAGTGCACTTAAACCAAGCCTGATGGGCGAAGACCCTCGTCTTCCTGCCATGCCTGAGAGGCCAACGTTAATAGATTTTTTCAACCTTCGATTTGGTCCCTCCAAGATGCACCTTCTCCAAAGCGCCAGGCTAGCCCAGAAGAATGGCCTTCCAGAAAAAATTATCCTAGGATGTCTTCTCCACGATATCTCCGTAATTTCTTTTTTTCGACCAGATCATGGGTACTGGGGGGCAGCAATGCTCGAACCCTATGTGGATGAAGAGGTTTCATGGGCTATTCGGATGCATCAACCGCTGCGATTTTTTCCCAATGATGAACTGGGTTATGAGTATCCCGAAGTCTACGCGAAAAGATTTGTTGGATATAAATTGCCTGAGTACATCGTGCGCGACGCAGAAATGGCCAAAAATCACAAGTGGTACATGTCAGCAATGCAGATCTGTCTTAACGACCTTTACTCTTTCGACCCCGAGGTCGTCGTCAACATAATGGATTTTGAAGACATCATAGGAAGACATTTCAAGCAACCCAAGGAGGGCCTTGGTAATGATGATACTCCGGCATCTCATATTTGGCGCACTCTCAGAAGACCGGCTAACGCCTTATAAAATACAGAGTAAAAAGGGGGCATTGCCCCTTTTTACGAAATCCAATTTGGCTCTTTTAAAAGGTACTGTTAGATCAGTATTTAACGTCTGATACCAGCCCATTTTTTAGCTAATATGTGTCCTTAATACACCAATTTGCGGGCTACTAATGTCTACAATATCTCCAGACTTCAGAAACCGGTCTTTAACCGGCTTGCCATCATCCCCTGTGGGGGATGAGTCCATGGCAGTACCCTCAGCGGTTCCTCCTGAGATCATGTCTCCTGGCATAAAGGTAAAATCTTGGGACAGGTGTTGGAGATATTCTGCGTAAGAAAACGCCATATCCCCTGAGACAAATTTCTGTCTCCCCTCACCATTGACGCTGGTCTCCACATCAATTTTCATGAAATCTATGTCCCCGACCAATATGCATGGGCCAACGGAGCAACATCCATCAAAGTTTTTTTGCAGAGCAAATTTGAGTGGTCCTCCCTCCGGGGACATTCTAATGGACCAGTCTCCGAGCAGAGTCACTCCCCAAACATGATCGGCAATGTTTTCGGCCTTTATATTTTTTCCTGACCTACCAATCACCACTGCGCACTCACCCTCGTAATCTAGGTAGGTGCACCTTTCAGGATAGGACATAGTTCCTCCATGACCGAGGGACTCTCTGTCAATTTTCCAGAAACCCCAAAAGCCTCTCTCCCGAACATAATCAGATGGGTCCCCCTTGATGGGATTAGGCTCACCCCGCTCTACGCGACGTTGAGCCATGGCAATCGCGTGCGCCGGGTAATTGCCACCACAACAAGCGATCCGACCACCAGGGACCCGTGGCGCATGCAATGTCGTCTCCTCAGCACTATGGAGAATTTCATCACCGGCTTCCCCCAGATTTTCGACCGCTGATTGAAGCTTATCTAGGAGATCTCTTCCACCCTCAATCAAGTCCTGGAGACTTGAAAACTTACTCGCATTTGACGTCCCAGCTTTGCTTAAAGCATTGGCGACATCAACAATATGAGTGTTCTCAAGCACACCTGTTCTTTTTTCAGGCCCATAAACAACAACCTTCATAGGTTCCTCCCTTAATAATGACTGATTATAAAACGATTATGACCGTCAAACACTGACCGGCAATAGCTTAAACTTGGGCAACTCGACACTTATACGGGAAATAGTACTCTTAATTCTAACTTTTATTAAACCCGCAGTTGATGGAATGGCTCCCAAGCCTCTTTTGCAAATATGTCCTCTGGTTTTAGATGCTTTTGGGTAACCCCTTGTTCAAAACAGTAGCGCAAAAAGGCCTCTATTGTTCGGCGATTGCGGGAAATTCCGTAAGGCCAATAATCGCCATCTGGAAAAAATTCATCACTTATGCGTTGAACGTGTTGGAACAACCAAGGTAAGGCGATTTGTGAAACATTCATATCACGCATTCTTCGGATCGAATTGTTCTTTGCTTCTTCAAAAGCATTAAACATGTTTCGTGCGATCCACGGGTTTTTCTCGTAAGTGCTCCGCTTCAATGCCACCGTGTGCATAATTGGAAAAATACCGGTCTTCGAGAAATACTCTCTTTCGGCAGTCTCAAATTCCGGATAAAGGCGTGTTATAGACCTGTCTCCCGCCAGCATTCGCCTCGGAGGATCGGCGGTAATAAGCGCATCAATCTGACCATCCACGAGCATGTCAGCCAAGGACCCATCGGGCAAATCGGTCAAGCTTATACCATCTGGGGGGCGTTCTGCTGTATTGTCTAAGCGGCCGGGACTGTTAGGACCTAATTGATACCAGTAAATTTCTGTAAGCGGTATTCCGATAGTTTCAGACAGCCAACCGCGTGCATAGGTCGTGGCAGTCTGCGCCCATTGGGGTAGTCCGATTTTTTTCCCTCTTAAATCCTCCGGACTTTTGATCGAACCGTCTGATCTTATATAAACCCCTGAAAGCCTGAAAAGCCGTGACGGAAAAACGGGAATGAGCACGAAAGGAGCTTCACCTCTGTCTATGGCTTGGCAGGACATTGCAAAAGAAATTTCAGAAACATCCCACTCCTGATCTTGAAGAAACCTTTTAAAGGTCTCTTCAACCTCCATAACCAGGCTTGTCAGCTCTATCCCCTTTGGCTTTACAACGCCAGTAAAGAGATCTCTCACGTGATCGTAATCATTCACGCCCATGGTCAGGTGTATATCGCCCATTAAAATCCCCCAGCTTCCGATCGATTCAAATTATTCTTGACTCAGCTTTTAGTCTTTACCTTTTTTTCGGTAAAATCTTGAAACGCCCTTAAAGTCTCCTCGCTACAATGGTGCTCCATCCCTTCAGCATCGGCCCAAGCCATCTCATCCGAAACTCCTAATGCGATTAGAAACTCAACGATGATGTGGTGACGCTTGCGACATTTTTCGGCGATCGAGCGCCCCTCCTTTGTTAAGAAGATCGATCGATAAGGCTGCGCTTTCACCAATTCCAGCTGCTGCAACCGTGTAACCATTTTATTGACCGTCGCTGAGGTAACGCCCAACCTCTTGGCGATTTCAACTGCTCGGGCTTCCCCTTCCTCATCGATTAAATCCGCAATGAGTTCGACATAGTCCTCGATGGTTTCAGTCTCTCTAGCCTGGCGCACCTGTCGAAAGTGCCCAGCTTGCGTATCAGGAGTAAGGTAGGCGGAGACTGCACCGCCTTTTCCGACCCCCATTTTATTCCCATCTGTATTCGTTTTGCTCATTTTTACGGCATTCCATTTATTTTCCCAGTATGCAACCTGCCTCACTCGTTGACAATTTTATTCTATAGACCAATATTTTTAGCCTAAGCTAATATTTTATCTTATTGCTAGAGATTGTACACATGGCCTCAGCCAGCGTTGGAACTAAAGAAAGGTCTCCGGGAAAAGGGTTTCCGCGGCCCAATACTGACCCGCTAAGGTTGGGCCTTTTAACGATCCTGATTACTGTTAGCATCGTCTCGCCAGAAGCTGGAGGTCTCATCGCGAAGAGTCTTGCTGACGCTTTCCTTCAAGTTACGGTATTTGTGGCGTTCACACTCACCATTTTCTACACTTTGGAAGCTTGGTTCAGGATTGATGCCAAAGGACTGCTGAAAAAATATTCCGCCTGGCAAGTTCCGGTTGCTGCTTTTCTTGGCGCCCTGCCTGGCTGCGGTGGGGCTGTTATGGTGATCACACAGTACGTACGTGGTGGCATAAGCTTTGGCGCGGTCGTCAGTGTTTTAACCGCGACCATGGGAGATGCAGCGTTTCTATTACTTGCGCAAGAGCCTCTAACTGGGGTCGGTATCTTTGCTGCGGGGCTTAGCGTGGGGGTAGTCTCTGGTTACGTTGTAGACTTCATCCATGGGACCGACTTTCTCCGTTCAAAAAGCACCAAGGTGAATCCGCTTCAGGCACCCCTAAATCGGACTGTGAACTCCAAATTCCTACAAGTGATTTGGTGGCTCTTTTTAATACCCGGGCTAGCCATTGGAATTTCAATAGCCTTCCAAGCGAACGCGGCAGCCCTTTTTGCTGTGTTTGAAGATGTCGATACAATTCTGTTTGTTGGCGTCGGGGGTGCGCTAATGTGCATAAGTTTTTGGTGTTTTTTTACCTCAAACACTACGGGATCCGGTTCCTCTTACAACCCTCAACCCATATTTTCCCGGGGCAAAGCATTAAATAATGCTATCTCGAAAGTGATTGGTGACACCTGCTTCATTACAGTTTGGGTCGCAATAGCCTTTTTAATTTACGAGTTAGGCGTCTTTTTTACTGGATTGGATTTGCGAAATTTTTTTCAAATATGGGTACCTTTGGTCCCTCTGATCGCTATTTTAATTGGTTTTATACCGGGCTGCGGCCCTCAGGTTGTGGTCGCTGCGATGTATCTTAACGGGGCAATACCTCTTTCCGCGGAACTCGGTAACGCGATAAGCAATGATGGGGATGCACTGTTCCCTGCCATAGCCATCGCGCCCAAAGCAGCAGTCATAGCAACCCTATATTCTGCAGTTCCTGCAGTAATCGTGGCTTATGGCTGGTACTGGCTTTTCGAGTAGAAAAACCGCTTACAAATATCACTCAGATGCTAGCCGGGATATCACCAAGCCTCTCCCTGAGTCTTGCATCAACCCAATGGGCAATGGCCAACACCTGCCCATCGAAATGTTGGCGACTAACGAGCTGAATGTTTACAGGCATCGCATGGGGGCCCTCAAACAAAGGGAGGTTTACCGCAGGCATATGCATCTGTGTCCACAAACGATTAAAAACGGCGTTTCTAATTTCCAAAATGCCAATTGGTGCTTCGCCAGGAAGGCTCGGCGTAATAAATAAATCATAACCGGAAGCAATCTCATCGATTTGCGCTCTAGCTTCATTTAGAGAAGCTGTTGAATTTTGGTAATCGGCTAGCTTCAGTCCTCGAGCAAATTCAACCCGCTCTCGGTTGTGTTCATTGAAATCCGAGAAATGGCTTGTTATTTCCTGATCAAGGGCCCTAGCGCCCTCCCACGCATTGATCACCGCAAAATCATCAACGATTTCGACAAATCTTTCTGGCAAATCAACATCTAAAATCTGTGCTCCTGCATCGCCGAGCAATTCTATTGCCAAAGCGATAGCTGATCTGGTGCACTCCTCGGCTTGTTCCCAGGCCGCGGTCCTAACGATCCCTATCCGCGGATGAGCGCCCTTATCAAGCAAAGGATGAACGGGCTCTCCAACATTTACAGAACGCATCAAAATCAAATCATCAATCGACCTCGCGAACAATCCGATTGTGTCAATACTTTGTTTGCAGTGCCTAAAACCCGCCCTGTCAATCCCATTGAGGCTAGCCTTAAATCCATAAACACCATTACTTGCGGCGGGACCTATAACGGAACCACCCGTCTGCGTACCATTAGCAAGCGTCACCATGAAATCCGCCACTGCCGCACCAGAACCACTGGATGAAACACTAGCCGTGCGTAAAAAGTCGTGTGGGTTTTTTGTTCCTATCGGTTGAGGACAAGCAAATTCAGTGGTCACAGTCTTACCCATGATTACTAATCCGGCATCCCGCAAGGCAGCCACACAGGCTGAGTCCTCTCCCCATAGTTTACCCAGATAGGGACGAAAACCATGAGCCGTTGGCATTTCCATAGTGTCAAATACATCTTTAACGCCGACCGGGATCCCGTGAAGGGGCGAACGTCGCGGTGTTTTATCAAGATCCCGGGCTTGTTTCAGAGCTAAATCCGGATCGATGAATGCCCAAGCAAAAATCTCCGGGTCACGCGTTTTTATCCTTTCAAGGCAATCAATGACTAGCCCCTCCGATGTAATTTCTCCGGATTCTATTTTCGCAGCTGCCACGCTAGCGGTCAGCCCGTTGAGACCGAAATGCCCTGCAGTAGAGAGATCTGTCATCAGTTATTTCCTCAATCAAAATCTTTGAATTTTACCAATTGCCATTTTTGGCAATTTCTCGAAAAAAATTAATAGACCAGCGATATTTATATCCAGCTAGCACTGTCTTACAGAACCGAAATAATTCTTCAATTAATTGATCTGAATTCTCCTTGGCGTCCGCGAACCAAAAGTAAGGCTCATCGCCCAAACTTCCTCTGATCAAATTTTTGCCCAAGTGCCCTTCGTCGAAATGTCGATCGATAAACGACACCGCCACAGACAACCTCTCTGGAAACTCCGCGTTTGTTGGATAAGAGGCTTCGTGGGTCTTTATGACACATTCCATTCCATCCCTGCCTTTTCTATTTCTTATCGGAACCCTACAATGGAGATTAGGGATAAAAAAGAGATAGATATGAGTGAAGATAAGCCCATTGTTATTTCTGGAGGCGGAATTGGCGGCCTCGCCATAGCCAGAATGCTTGCCTTCTCTGGACGCAGATCCGTGGTTTTAGAAAAAGCGGAGGAGTTTGGGGAAATTGGTGCCGGTATCCAACTCGGCCCAAATACGCACCGAGCATTTGACGCTTTGAAGGTCAAGGAGGCAATGCAACAAATAGCTTGGTTTCCTAGAGACATGATTATGATGGATAGCATTACTGGTGAAGAGATATTGCGCATGCCATCCGGTCGCTCTCTCACACCCTTTTTTGGTGAGCCATACGCCGTCATCCACAGAGCCGACCTCCATGCAGTTCTCTTTGATGCATGCTCCAAAATGGATGAAATTGACCTACGCACATCATCTGAGGTGACTGACTACTCCGAGAGCGGCGATAGTGTTTGTGTTTCTTTGTCAGATGGAGAAGAAATCGAATGCGAAGCCCTTATTGGCGCAGATGGACTATGGTCGAACATAAGGAGCTCCGTAGTAGGAGACGGGGATCCTGTTGTCTCAGGACATATAGCCTATCGAGCGGTTTTGCCCATAGATCAAGTCCCTGCTGAACTCGGCCAATGGATTGATGATGTGGTTTTGTGGGGGGGACCACGTAACCATTTGGTGCATTACCGGCTTCGACGGGGCGAACTGTTTAATATCGTGGCGGTTTTTCATAGTTCTAGGTATGTTGAGGGGTGGGACGAATATGGCGATCCTGATGAATTATATGCGCATTTCGAGGGCGTTCAGGCTCCGGTAAAGGCCCTATTAGACAAAATTAATGTCTGGAAAATGTGGGTCCTTTGCGATCGGGTGCCAGTCAAAGAATGGAGCAGAGGACGGGTGACCTTGTTGGGAGACGCGGCACATCCAACGCTTCAATACCTTGCAGCGGGAGCGGGGATGGCAATGGAAGATGCGATTTGCCTCGCCAATTGCATCGAAAACAACCAAGACAATATCGTAGAGGCCTTCAAAGCATACCCCGCTGAGAGATACCTCAGAACAGCAAGAGTTCAGCTAACAGCAAGATTATATGGTGACCTATACCATGCGGAAGGGGTTGCTCGGGAGCTCCGCAATCAACTTTTGGGCGGGAAGAAAGAGCCTGGCTCAAACCCTTACGCGGGAATGGCCTGGCTTTACCAAAAAGACAGCGGTCAGCCTGGGGGCATTTAGTCCTTTGACGACGCTCCTTGATAGGGTCGTGGCCGACCCATGTGTTGTTGGAAATTATTTTGTTTTGTAGGCCGAAAACAGACCGATTTCATGAAAGTCGAAATATAGGAAGCTGGTCTAAATTGGGTCCAAACGGATGCGTCCACGAAAAGAGTACCCTCTCAGCCCTAAAAATTATCAAACTATAATTTGGCAAACATATTCTCGGACTTGACGGATCAGTCTCGGGGGCGACAATCATTCCGAGATAAGAAATAAAAGTTAGAAAATTCATATGTCCCGGCAACTTCTTCCTGTTGTGCAAGAATTCGTAAATAGAGTGCGCGACTATTTTCAACAAAGTTACGACGAGACCGAGCTTTGGGGACGCGTCTGTGCTGACCTCGAATTACTTTTGAAGGAACCCGATCTAAAAAAAAGCTGCGCCATGTGGCCGGATACAAAAAAAGGGAATGGCCCGCCCGGGAATCTGTTGTTTTACGAGGATCCAGATTATAATTTTGTTTTAAATGCCCTTGTCAAAACTCCCTTGGCCGAAACCAACATTCATGATCACGGGAAAAGTTGGACTCTCTATGGGGTTCTGGAGGGTGGGGAACATATCCAACGTTGGCAAAGGGTTGACAGCAACCCCCGCGAAAGTGGACCCGCTGAACTCAAACAAGATGGGGCCTTTAACGTAACACCGGGCTACATAGACTTGGTACCCCCTTGGCAAATTCATCAGGAGAAAAATGGCGATCATCGGACTATTGGATTTATCGTCAGATCTCAACGTTCCGGTACATTTGACCAATATAGATATGATACAACCAACGGCTCAGTGCGAGTAAACAGCGGGCCAACCCAAATACCTTATGAGTTATCTTAATCCCTTTGGAAGAGTAATTAATTGTTATTCGCGAATTATCGCTAATTAAACCGATCTGGGCTCCCATTTGTTGGTCGACCCAAAATTCGCATTGCCGCAAGATAAATATACTGGGTGCCAATATTAACCACGATTATACGCGCCACGTGAAAAGCAATGACAAGGGGCACACCGACCTGCAGAGCCTGAGCAACAATTGTCATTTCAGCGAGGCCGCCAGGTGCGGTTGCGATTATGAGTGTTGACAATGGAATGTCAGTTGCCAGACCGATTAAGACTGCAACCCCGATTGATGCCAAAATTATAAAAAAAGCATTAACGACAGCAAAGGGAATAAAAAGTTTGTGACGTGCAAAAAATGCCCGTTCATAGCGTTCCCCCAAAATTAACCCAAACATTAACTGTGCAAAGTCGGTCATCCACCCCGGTATCAAAGAGAGTTCGACACCAGATAAAGTGAGAATGGCACCAAGAATGATTGGCGTCATAAAACAACCATTATGGAAGTGTAAGCGTTCTGATAACTCCCCGAGCGCACCTCCAATGAGGAGCCAGACTGCAATTACCGTATAATCAATTTGAAGATCCGGCTTGTACGGTAAAATTTCTATCGCCACTCCGCCATAAGTCATGAAATAAGGAACAACTATCACCAAAATTGATACGCGGAGGGAGTGCGCGACAGCGACCGGAGGAATTTGAGCATTGTATTTATCAGCAAGATTAGCCATAGCCATCGATCCACCCGGTATCGAGGCAAAAAATGCTGACTTGGCGTTGACCCCGGAGACCTTGCTCATAATGAAGGCACCAAGTCCACCGATTATAAAAGCGGACAAGGTCGCAATGAGAATTACCCAAATATTAGCCCCCAGAGCCGCAACAATCGGTGGAGTGAAGTAAATTGAAACTGCAGATCCAAGGATAATTTGTCCTGTCTGACGGCCGTATGGAATCGATAAGGCTCTAATTCCGCACAAGTTTAGTAGAGCAACCCCGACCATCGGCCCTATCATCCACGGGATCGGCGTGTCCAACCAGTCTAAGATGGCCCCGGCTGGCACCCCTACTGCAAGCGCACGGACCATCAAGGGCAAGCGTGCACCAATAGCTCGAAAATCAAGCATAATAGGAAGTACGGTGATTAAGGGTCATTTTTTTATGTCTACACCCAATCAACCCACAGGGGAAATGCCATCCCTGATTCGAACGGCGGCTCCTCACACTGAACCGTTTAATCAGTCAGATATGTTTTTTGAGCCGGCAAAGTTATATTTATTTGAATATTGGCTTTTTCTTTTTCTAGGAATAAAGCCATCGCCGTTACGAGAAAATACCACTTTCAATTTGTTTCATGGCTCGCTCATGTAGCTTTGCTTTTTTTTTCGTGATCTACTCCGGCTAGATCGCATTTCTAAGTTAGAGGAAATCTGATGAGCTTTGGGATAGGGCAACCTGTGCATCGTATAGAGGATCCTCGGTTCCTCACAGGGCGTGGAACCTATGTCGATGATATTGAATTACCTCGCATGGCCTTCGGAGTCGTCGTTTATGCACAAGTAGCAAAAGCAAAGATAAAAACTTTAGACATAACCGCGGCTAAGTGCATGCCCGGGGTTCTCGATATATTGACAGGTGAGGATATAAATGTGGATCAAATTGGGTCCCTACCTCCTGCCTTCATGCCATCGGATATGGGTGGGCCTGAGGGCTTCAAAGCTGTTCGTCCAATCCTCGCTGAGCGATATTCAAAATTTGTGGGAGATAGGATTGCCTTCGTTGTAGCCGAGTCAGAGCCCCAAGCACGTGACGCCGCCGAGGCCATTAAGATCGATTTAGAGATCGAGAGAGCGTCAGTTTTTTCCGAGACTGCGGCATCATTAGATGCCCCGTTGGTCCACAAAGAGGCTGGATCAAACATATGCTATGAATTACAGATGGGAGATGCAAATGCCGCAGAGGCCGGGCTTGCAGCCGCAGATCACATTGTATCACTTAAAATTTATAATAACCGGCTAACAACAAATGCGATGGAACCGCGCGGTTGCATCGGCTATTTTGATCCGGCTCAAGACCATTTTACCCTATGGAGCAGCACCCAAAATATCCACGGGTTGCGAATGTTCCTAGCCCAACATGTGTTCCGTATTCCAGAATCAAAGTTGCGTGTTATCGCCAGAGACGTCGGCGGTGGCTTCGGAATGAAGCACTCCGTCCATCAAGAAGAGGCATTGGTCCTTTGGGCTTCGA
>Ga0255766_10004003_pt1 | contig 12674 bp, 16 predicted proteins | sample 071ome_23_FD_179966 | JGI IMG/M metagenome (GOLD analysis project Ga0255766, IMG submission 179966) | Coastal salt marsh microbial communities from the Groves Creek Marsh, Skidaway Island, Georgia - 071403BT metaG (version 2) | ecosystem: Environmental > Aquatic > Marine > Intertidal zone >... | reverse complement strand
CCCCGAAGGGTTCTGTAGTTAAAAATGCTGGAATAGAAATAAATGAGTTTGAAGGTCCAGCAAATGTATTCGAAAGTGAACAGGATGCTATAGTTGCTTTATTTGATAATAGAATTAAAAAAGGTGACGTAGTCGTTATAAGAAACGAAGGGCCAAAGGGTGGTCCTGGGATGAGAGAAATGTTACAAATTACTGCAGCAATTAAAGGAGCTGGTTTAGGTAAAGATGTTCTTTTAATAACTGATGGTAGATTTTCAGGAGGAACAACAGGTTTATGCATTGGTCATGTTGCACCAGAGAGTTTTGATATTGGGCCAATTGCATTATGTAAAAATGGTGATTCTATTTCATTAAATATTTCAGAGAGAAAATTAACGCTAAATGTATCAGAAAGCGAACTTGAGAAAAGAAGAAGGGAATATAAACAACCAGCACCAAGATATAGTTCTGGAGTTTTATTTAAATATTCAAAATTAGTTTCTGGCTCCGATAATGGTGCTGTAACAAATTAATGATTTTCATATCTGATGTACATCATAAAATAGAGTTTTTAGAAAAATTACCAAAAAATAAAGGTCCAGTAGTTATTCTCGGGGATTTAATTAACTGGATAGATTATAGAAATGGTGAAGGCATAGCAAGAGACGTTTTCGGGTTGGAAAATGTTTTAAAGTTAATTGAGTACCGTAAGCAACATCTTTTTGAAAAAAGAAAATTATTATGGAGCGAATTATATGCAAATAATCCTGATCAAATTCAAAAAAGTATAAAGGACGCAATTGATAAACAATATAATGAAGTTTTTAAATCGCTAAAGAATTTTGAAGTTTGGTTTATTCCTGGGAATGTTGATGATCTACATACATTAAAAAATTTTGAATCTGAAAAAATAAAAAATGTCGATAATAGCATTATTAATACAAAATTTGGAAAAATTGGTTTTGCAGGAGGTGGTGTTCCAACTTTAATAAACGCAAGGGGAGAAATTTCTGAATTAGAATTTCAGCAAAAATTAGGAGGATTGAAGGGAGTGGATATTATATGTACCCATGCTCCACCGAAAGTTTCTCCTTTGATAACTGATGTTGTTACTAATAAAACTGAACAAGGGTGGGATTCTTTAGTTGAATTTATCAAAGAAAATAAACCAACATTTTCTTTATTTGGAGATGTCCATCAACCTCAAGCATCTGAGTGGTTTATTAAAAAAACTAAATGTATTAATGTCGGATACTTTAGGGCAACTAATCAATATTTAGAATTAACATCATTATATATATGAATTGTTTAGCTTTAGACGTTGGTGGAACTTCTGTAAAGTATGGAATAGTTGATGAAAATTTTAATATATTACATAATGGAAATTTTCCGACTCCTTCAAATGAACTTTTATTTTTAGACAATATAAATAAAGTAGTGAAAGAAGCTCAATGCGACATTGAAGCTATTTCAGTTGCAATGCCTGGTTTTGTCAATTCTCAAAATTCGGAATATCTATATGGTACAAATATTCCATTTTCAATTGATTTTAAAAAACTTCAAAATTTTAATAAAAATAAATTTTTTCTAGACAATGATGGAAATGTCGCAGCGTATTATGAGTATTCAACTTACTTTTCTTCAAAGTATAGAAATTTAATAATGCTTACTTTTGGAACCGGGATTGGTGGAGGAATAATTTCAGATGGTAAGTTACTTCGTGGACAAGGTAGTGCTGGAGAGTTAGGGCATATTCTAACTTCATCACAAAAAGATATAAAGTGTAATTGTGGTAAGACAGGATGTTTAGAAGCAACAACCTCAGCTTCAAAATGGACTGAAGTTTGTAATTCACTAAGTCTAACTAATCCAAATTCAGAATTATCTAAAGCATTTAAAAATTTCAAATTTGGTTCAGTACTTTTTGATAAAAAAATTAATATGCTTGAAAATGAAAAGTTCGCTCAGATGCAAATAATTGAAAATATTTCTAATGGGTTAGTAAGTTTGTTTGAGATATTTAATAACGAGATATTTGTGATCGGAGGTTCAATGGCCTCGCAACCGTTTGATTTTATTAGTTTAATAGAAGATGACTTAGAAAAGAGATTTACATTCCCATCTAGAAATTTTCCAAAATTAGCAATTTCTACACAAAAAGGTAATTCTGGAATTTTAGGTGCAGCATCGCTCTACTTTAATGAAAAATAAAAACTCAATCTTACTACCGAGTACTTTTTTCAATAGTGATTTTAAAATTAAAATTGAAAAATTAAATTGTTCCAAATTAGACACTGTATATTTATTTGATCACGCAGTTAATCCTGTTAATAGATCAAAAGATGTTTATAAATTATTAGATGGATTTGAGATTTTAAACAGCTGTTTAAGTGAAAAGAAAAATATCGGATCATGTGTATTAAACATCAATTCAAGAAATAAATACGAATTAACAAAAAATTATATAGAAAAATTTATCCAAATTAAGAATTTTAAGTTAGGACTTGGAATTGGAGACTTATTATATGAATCTACTAAAAAGTTCAAAAATAAATTAGATGGAATTATCGAGGAAATAATTTCTAATAAAAGCAACAAATTAGGTTCAATATTTTTAGGCGGTAATTCTCAAATTATTCTCGATACTTCAATAAAATATTCATTGGGTATAAATCAATGGTTAGGTACAAATGATCAATTTCAAAAAAAAATAAAATTATATAAAGAAATTAAAAAACCAAAAGGTAGTTTAAGTAGATGTGTTGGTTTAAATTATATAAACCACGAATTAGATTTTATTGATTACGAAAAAATATTTATTTTTAAAGATACTAATACTGAGAAATTTTTGGAAACAGTGGATATGATTTTTAAATGACAGAATTTAAAAATCAGTTGATTAATGATTTTCCAGAATATCTATTTAATGAAATCAACACAATGAAGATTACGGCTCGACAAAAAGGTAGAGATATAATCGATTTGGGTTATGGAAATCCTGATTTACCTAGCCACCCACTTGTAATTGAAAAACTTATTAAAGCAGCTCAAATAAAAAAAAATCATAAGTATTCAGTATCAAAAGGAATATTTGGATTAAGAAAAGCAGTATCAGATAAATATAGAAGAATTTACAACCTTGATCTTGATCCTAATAAAAATATTGTAAATACGATTGGTAGTAAAGAAGGCTTAACTCACTTATTACTATCAGTATTAGATGTAGGGGACAATATTGTTGTACAAAATCCTAGTTATCCAATACATCACTATGCACCATTAATTGCTAGAGCAAATACTATAAAAATTGACTCAATAAATACAGATAATTTTTTAATTAAATTAGAGAAGGAATTGAAAAACTCAGTTATTAAAGCAGTTTTAGTTTCATTTCCTCATAATCCAACTACTCAAACTGTAACTCAAGATTTTTATGATCAATTAGTCGAGTTAGCAAAGAACTACGAGTTTTTAATAATTAATGATTTTGCTTATTCTGATGTCCATTTTGAGAATCAAGTACCACCTTCATTATTAACTTCCGACCCTGAACTTAAATATTCTGTTGAGCTTTATTCGCTTACTAAAGGTTATTCAATGGCTGGTTGGAGAGTAGGTTTTGCGATTGGTAATGAGAGTGCAATTAATTCATTAACCAAACTCAAGTCATATATTGACTACGGCACCTTCCAACCTATACAAATTGCTTCAACAGTAGCTTTAAATGAGTTAGATGAATTTCCTAAAGAATTATCAAAAGTTTATCAAGAGAGAAGAGAAATAATCGTTACTACTCTAACTGAATTAGATTTTATTGTACAAGAATCAAACGCTACAATGTTTGTCTGGGCAAAATTACCTGAGAAATTTTCTGATTCCTATGAATTTTCAAAAAAACTTCTAGATGAAGCTAATGTAGCAGTTTCTCCTGGTATTGGTTTTGGTAGTGCTGGTGAGGGTTATATCAGACTTGCATTGGTAGAAAACAAACACAGAATAAGACAAGCAATGAAAAATCTGATAAAGTTTTTTGATAGTAATGTTTGACCTTAGATCTGATACAGTAACAAAACCAAATAAAGATATTATCTCTACCGCATTAACTGCTGAATTAGGTGATGATGAGTATGCAGAAGATAAAACAGTAAATGATCTACAGGAACACTGTGCAAACTTACTTGGATTTGAAGCAGGTCTCTTTGTAACATCTGGACTACAAGGAAATCAAATTTCTTTATTAATACATACTGATCCAGGAAATGAAGTAGTTACCTTATTTGACTCACATATTAAAAATTATGAACATGGTGCAGCTAGTTTTTTATCAAGAATTCAATTTAGAGATATCGATCACATAAATGGTTTACCAGATCTTAATACTTTAGATTTAATTTTAAAAAAGTCTAAAGTTCATAAACCTTTAATTAGTTGTTTAACTTTAGAAAATACTCATTTAGCATCAGGTGGATCAATTGTCTCTTATTTAGAATTAGAAAAAATATACAATTTTGCTAAAACTAATAAATTAAATGTTCATATTGATGGTGCAAGAATATGGCATGCGATTATTGAGGAAAATAACACTCAAGATTATGGAAGCGTTTGCGATAGCTTAACATTTTGCTTCTCAAAAGGTCTTGGAGCTCCAATCGGTTCAATGCTTCTTGGATCAAAAGATTTTATTTCCAGAGCTAGAGAGTATAGAAAAATACTTGGTGGGGGAATGCGACAAGTTGGAGTTATTGCTGCAATGGCTAGGAAAGCATTGGATAACAGAAATGAATTACTTAATGATCATAATAAAGCTCGTAAAGTATACAATATTCTCAAAACTGAGCTTGAAAACCAAGATTTTATTTCAAAACTTACCTATCAAGGAACAAATATGGTTTTTATAGAAATTAATAATCAATTTAAACCAGAATTATTTATAGATGAACTTTACAATAATTCAATAATTGCAGGATTGATTAATGAAAATACTGTCAGGTTAGTTTTTCATAAAGATATACATGATACAGATATAGAAACAATTAGTAATAAAATACTTTATTCTTCTTCGAAATTTTGATTCCACTCAGTTATTGACTTTTCTGATAGATTAATTAATACAATTGTTCCAATTATTCCAATTGCATTAGCTAAAAATATGTATGAAGTTAGTGTTAGATTGCAGTTCTCGTTTAAACTTAAACGACAAAATGTATTTCCAAGTAAATATCCTATATAAGAAGAAAAAGTTATAACTATAAATAGAATTACACTTCTAACTTTGTTGCTAAATCTCATAACTATATTAACTTTACCTTATTATGTATTTTCCTAATCCGTGGATAACAATTTTTAGTTTTGTTTACATTTTTTTAGCAGGAATATTTGGATTTAAATTTAGCAAAAAAATTGTTGAAATATATTTAAGCAAAATAAAAACTAGTAAGTTTTTAAAAAGTCTTGAACCAGTTGTTGGAAGTATAGGATTTATTTTTGGATTCGGTATTAATTTGATATTTTTATATTTTTTTATTGTTTATGTATCTTAATATACCAACAATGTCATAGCTAGTATATATTTATTTTATTATCTACAATTTCTTGTATTTCACAATGATTAGGTCGAAAATTATTGAATTCTTTATGGTTTAAATAGAAGTAAGAAAATGCTCTAATTGTATCTTGATGAGATACAAAGATTGTATTTTCAAAATGGTTATAAATTTTATGAACTCTTTCATAAACGTCATACAATTTTTCACTTACATTTTCTAAATCAAGTTTTTCATTTTTAAAATTATTTGTTATAGAAATTTCACTGAAAGTTAGACCTACCCATTCATAAGGACCTTGCCATTCAGTAATATTTGATGAATACTCAATTTCAACATTTAAAATATTATTAATAATTGAAGATGTTTCCCTAGCTCTTAGTAGTGGAGAGGATACAATTTTTTTAATATCGAAATTATTTTTTAATTTTAATGCAGCTAATTTAGCTTGCTCAATACCATTTTTACTTAAATGAAAACCAGGTATATTAGCGTATTGTAATTTTTTAATGTTTTCAACTTCGCCATGTCTTATAAATAAATTAGTCATAAATTTAGACTAACTCACTTATAATGTAATATTTAAACTATGGGATTAAACAAAGAAGAAGAAGAAATTCTTAAGCAAATTGAAAAAGAATTAATGAAGGATGATCCCAATCTAGCTAAAACTGTTGAGGACTCAACACTTTCTAAATTTACAAGGACTAGAGCAGTGTTCTCTTCTGCAATCTTTGTTATTGGATTATTAACAATGTTTAGTACATATATTATTGAACCCGCAATTGCAATAATTGGTTTTTCAGTGATGGCTCTGTCAGCATATGTATTTGTTTACAATACTAGGGCGTTACTTAAAGCTGAAAATATAAACGAATGGAATTTTAAACTAGTAATTAAAATTTTAAGAAACCAAGATACCTCTAGACAAAAATAAAATTTTAAATTAAATTTAAATTACATCATTTTTTTTGGGAGTAAGGTTTGAAAAAAAATGCTTTTACATCAAAGCAAGCTTGTTATTTGGCTGGTTGTACATCGCATCAATTAAGATATTGGGATAAAGTTGGATTAGTTAGTCCATCAATCCAATCATCAAATGGCAAGCCGGGTGTTCCTAAATTCTATTCTTTTAGAGACATTGTTGCTTTAAGGGTTATTAAAACACTTTTAGATAATGGAATGAGCATACAAAGAGTTAGAAGAGCTTGGAAGTATTTAACGAAAAATGGAGATTTAGTTAAGCATTTATCAGAAGTTAAACTTACGTCTGATGGTAATACAATTTATTCTGTTCAAGATAATGAAGTCTTCGATGCTTTAAAAAATGGACAACTTACATTTTTTGAAACCATCGATAGTATTACTCAAGTTGTCAAAGAAGATGTTTCAAAGTTTGAACTTGACAAAGAACGTTTTCTTAATTTATTAACAAAAGTTGAAGAAGATGTACTTAGTCAACAACTTGAAGCCTAATCAAATATACAACTGCCGAGGTAAGTAATTTCTAATAATAGAACTTTAATTCTAAATTCGACATTTCAGCCACTTGCAGTTGTGAGTCATCAAAGAGCTATAACTTTGCTTTTCAATAATAAAATCAATTCTTTGCAAGATTCTGATTTATTCCTCTCTTCAATAAATCAGAAAATTTATATACCTAAAGTAGCAATTTTAAAATATTTTGTAAAAGCTCCATACATCAGAAGAGTTGCATTAACAAAAGAAAATGTTTTCATAAGAGATAATTACACTTGTCAGTATTGTGGAGAAAATGCTGAATCGATAGATCATGTAACACCAAAGTCTAAAGGAGGTTCACATGAGTGGTCAAATGTTGTTGCATGTTGTAAAAAATGTAACTTAATTAAAGCTGATAAATTTATAAAACAAACAAATTTAAAATTAAAAAAATCACCTTTTCCACCAAAAGGTAATTTTTGGATTAAAACTATTATAGGCAATAATCCTGATCCATCCTGGGAGGTATATCTAGAAACAGCTTAAAAAATTTTTTTCTTTTTGTGTTGCATTGTGGGATATTATGTCATATAATGTCAGAAAGTGGTTCAAGGCACGAAAGGCGGATAAAGTGTTCCTTGGTGAGTTTCAACACACAATGGATTCTAAAGGGAGGGTGGTAATACCATCTAAGTTTAGAGACGAGCTTCAACAGGGCTGTGTAGTCACCAAGGGACAAGATAACTGTCTACAAATTCTTACTAAAAAAAATTGGAATATTGAAGCGGAAAGAATGGCTTCATTACCTTCAACAGATAAAACATCAAGACAACTAAGAAGAGCATTATTTAGTGGTGCTATAGATGTAAAAATCGATACTGCAGGTAGAGTTCAGATTCCTGAAAACCTAAGAAATTATAGTGGAATAGAAATAAATGATGAGGTTACAGTAACAGGATCCGGTCCAGTAGTTGAAGTCTGGTCAACTCGTAATTGGAAAAAAATTCAAAATGAAGCAGATCAAGCTTTTGCGAATATTAATGAAGTGAAAGGATAGTTCATAGCCAGCTCTCTAGACAACTAAATTGGAACACCCTTACTCCGCCCAACTTTCCAATTGGTGCCAGTTCTAGAGAGCTGGGTATGAACAACAGGGTAGAGTACAAAGAACATATTGGGGTAATGAAAAAAGAAGTTACAGATATTCTAACTTCTTTACCTAATGGTATTTTCATTGATGCTACTTATGGATACGGTTCTCACTTCAATTACTTTTCGGATAAAGCTTTAAATTTAAATTTTATTGGTTTTGATCGAGATAGTGAAGCTGTAGCTAATGCTCAAATTGGTCATAAAGTACATAAATTAAATTTTTCAAAGATAAAAGACTATCTTATTGAGAATAATATTACTGAATTAAGTGGAGTTTTTTATGACTTTGGTGTGTCTTCTCATCAAATTGACTCTAATAACAGAGGTTTCTCTTTCCAACATAACTCAAATCTAGATATGAGAATGGATCAAACTCAAAACAAGTCTGCTATGGAAGTTATTAATCAATACTCTTTGAAGGAATTGATTAATATTTTTAAAAAATACGGAGAATTACAAAATTCTAAACAAATTGCAAATTCAATAGTTAATTCTCGACCTATGTATACAACTAATGAGTTAAAAAATTTAATCCAAAAATCTATGCCACCTCAAAACCCAAAATTTGTTGAAAAAGCAATTAGAAAAGTTTTTCAGTCAATTCGAATTGAAGTTAATGATGAGCTAAGTGAAATTTATGATTCATTAAATGGAGTTAAAGATTTTATTCAAAAAGATGGTGCAATAATTTGTTTAACATACCATTCTCTTGAAGATAAAATTGTAAAAGATTTTTTTAAAATTCTAACAACTGGATGTGTTTGTGATCCAAAAATAACTGTTTGTATTTGTTTGCAGTTACCAGAATATAAATACGGCAAAGTTAAAAAACTTAAACCACATTACTCAGAAGTTCTTTCAAATTCTAGATCTAAATCAGCAACTTTAAGATATGGGATAAAACTATGAAATTGAAAAATATTCTATTAGTATTATTCACATTTTCTTTTCTTTCGGTAATATTAAATTTGTTAACCAACACACAAATTAATATTCTTTCAAGTCAACTTAGTAATTTAAATAATGAAATTATAGATTTGCAAATTGAAAAAGAAGTCACATATAACTTATTCCAAGATAAATTTTCAATTAAAAATATTGATGAATTATCAAAATCATTTAACTTTGTACGTTTAGATGTTTTCACAATAAAGAGTGACCTAATCGCACCATATAAAATTTTGGAAACAAATAATGAAGTTGAAGTATTAAGTTATTTTGGAAAATGAAGTTCTACAAAGTAAAAATCTGGTCATTATTTTCACTAATCATATTCTTTTTCATTACTTTTTCAGGTTTATTTTTAAGCAAAGTTTATGATTTACAATTCAATAATGCTGAATACTTCCAAGAACAAGCGCTATCTTATAGGGTAAAAACTGAGGTCCTAGAATCTAGAAGAGGTAATATATATGATAAAAACTTAGTCGTATTGGCATCAAGTACAAATTCTTACGATATAGGAATTTATCCTAACAAAATAGATGACATAAAAAATTTAACTTCACTACTGTCAAGCTTATTAAACATTGATACAAATTTACTTTTAACAAAATTAGTAGAAAATGATAGATTTTTTTATGCTGCTCGTAATGTAAATTATCAAATTGGGAATGAAATTAAAACATGGAGACTTCAAGGAATTGAGGTAATTCCATCAAGTAAAAGAATTATTCATGAAGCATCAATTGAAAAAATTATAGGTAAAGTAGATACCGATCAAAATGGAATAGAAGGTTTAGAGCTATATTATGACAGTGTTTTAAGGGGCATTGATGGAAAAATTCAATATGAGGCTGCTCCAGATGGAACAATAATACCTCAGGCTAAAATTGTTACAACTCAACCAATTCATGGTGAAGATTTAATCTTAACTATTGATTCTGAATATCAATATTTAAGTCAAAATTTGTGCGTTGAAGCATTAAAGATTACGGAGGCATTTAATTGTTCGATTGTTTTTGCAAATGCAAACACTGGTGAAATTTTAATTTCGGTAGAGGAAGAGAACCCAAATGAAAATTTAAATATTAATTTGATTAGTGCTAGAGGACAATATGAACCAGGTTCGTCATTTAAAATCTTTTCTGTTGGTCTTGCACTTGATAAGGGAATAATAAATGAAAATACTGTATTTTTAGTTGATGATTACATAGAAATTATCGAAGGTTCTTGTAATAATGGTTACCAAGGTTATAAAGGTTGTTATAAAGACTTTTTGAAACATGAGCCTTATAATTTAACAGTTAAAGAAATTATTGAAAGATCTTCAAATGTTGGAGCAATACTAGCTACAGAAAATTTAGAAATTTCTCAATTAGAAGAATTTCTTAAAAGTCTTGGTTTTGCCCAAAAAACTGGTGTTGAACTTACGGGCGAATCGAAAGGAAGATTTTCAGATTATAAAACTTGTAAAACTTGCCTAAGTTCACTTGCGATAGGCTACTCGGCAAACGTAACACAACTACAAATGGTTAAAGCATATTCAACAATTGTAAATGGTGGTAAAGGGATTGAGCTTACATACATAAAAAAACCACAAAATTTTGAATATCAAAATCAAGTTATTTCAGAAGAGCTTTCGTTCAGAATGAAAAATCTATTAATAAATGTTGTTGAAGGAGAAAATGGTACTGGTAGGTCTGTAAGGAAAGAGAATTTAGTAATAGGAGGAAAAACTGGAACAAGCAGAACACATATTGAAGGATTAGGTTATTCTAATTCAAGATTTAATACTTCTTTTACTGGATTTGTAGAAACTGAAAATGGGCCAATAGTTGGTTCGGTTATACTTTGGGGTGCTTCAATTTCTCCATACACCGAATATGTAACAGGTGGTTCTACTGCAGCACCTATATTTAAATCAATTATTGAGTATTTAATTCCTGGATCAAAATGAGTCAATTATATACCACTTCAGATTTTTTACGTTTACCTATAAATTATGATCATTTAGTTAATAGTTCACTAGATGTTAAAGAAGATTCAACTTTAATAATTAATAACATTAATCAAGAATTGTTAGACAGATATATAAATGATGCTTTAAAAAAAAATGTAAAACAAATTATCACTAGTACAAACTCAAAAACTGAAGATAATAAAATATTAAAATTTAAAAATTACGAAGAAATTTTTAATTTAGTACTTGAAAATATTTATAAAGATTACAGAAAATTAAATTACTATGGAATAACTGGCACAAATGGAAAAACAACAACCGGTTATTATTTAAAGCAATTAATTGGAGAGAGTTGTTTATTTGTCGGAACAATTGATCAAGAAAATGATTTTTCTTTTACAAATGAAACACATTTGACAACTCCAAAATTATTTAATTTACTCAAATTATTACGTTTAAAAAATAAAAAATATTCGTCTATAGTGTTAGAAGTATCATCTCATGCACTAGAACAGGAACGTTTGCCAAATATTGAATTTGAAGTTTCAGGTTTTACAAATTTATCACAAGACCATTTAGATTATCACCAAAATATGGAAAACTATTTTCTAGCAAAATCAAAATTATTTAAAAAAGGTATATCTAAAAAAATGGTTTATGTTGATTCAAACTACGGAAGACAATTAATACAATTGTCAACTATTCCAAGTATGAGTATAGGTATTGAAAATCAAAATGATGTAATTTTTGATCCTGATCAGCCATTGGGTAAGTTAAAATTTAAATTATTAGAAAATGATTACATTTGTCACACAAACCTTAAAGGTCCAAGAGCTATAGAAAATTTTCTACTTGCCTTCACTATGGCTTATTTTTCAGAAAAAATTGAAATAAATGATTTGATACAATTGTCAAAAAACATTCAAAATCCTATAGGGAGATATCAGAAAATAGAATCAGATAAATATGAAATAATTGTAGATTTTGCACACACACCAGAAGCAATAAAAGAAGTAATTAATTATGCTAAATCAAAAAAAAATAAAGTAAAAGTTGTATTTGGAGCTGGAGGGAATAGGGATAAAAGTAAAAGAAAATATATGGGTAAATCAGCAGCACTAGCTGATGAAATTATTGTGAGTAATGATAATCCAAGAAATGAAGATCCTTACCAAATAGCTAATGATATTTTAGAAGGAGTACCTTTAAATAAAAATGTTCAAGTTATTTTAGATAGAGCTGAAGCTATTAATACAGCAGTGAGTAATCTTCAGGAAAATGAAATTCTATTAATATTAGGAAAAGGGCATGAAAAGAGTCAAGAAATTGAAAATGAGATGTTTAGTTTCGATGATGTTCAAGTTGCTTATGATGCTTTACAGGTAAAACAATGATTGGAATTATAGTATCAGGTGCGCTAAGTTTTATTTTTGTGATTTTTTCAACAAAAATTGGGGTTAATTATTTCAAGTCAAGAAGTATTGGTCAACAAATACAAGAGGAACTAAGTTTTCATGACCATAAAAAAGGTACGCCTACTATGGGTGGAGTTTTTATAATTTTAGGAACAGCTTTTGGTTATCTTCTATCTCATATTAATTTTTGGACTATTGGTGAAGGATTTAAGGTAGAGTTAT
>Ga0255766_10004001_pt1 | contig 12676 bp, 11 predicted proteins | sample 071ome_23_FD_179966 | JGI IMG/M metagenome (GOLD analysis project Ga0255766, IMG submission 179966) | Coastal salt marsh microbial communities from the Groves Creek Marsh, Skidaway Island, Georgia - 071403BT metaG (version 2) | ecosystem: Environmental > Aquatic > Marine > Intertidal zone >... | reverse complement strand
AAAAAAAGAAGAAAATATTTTATATAAAAAAAAAAGATGCACAAATAATTCAACCAACTATATTTTTTTCTAAATTATAAAAAATTAATTAATTAAATTGATAAAAAAATTAATTAATTAAATTTTATTAAATTTATTAGAGACATATTTTTCATTTTCTAATTTTTTTTTTAAATTATTTAATTCATCATTTTTTTTATTATCTAAAAATTTACAAATATGTATTTCTAGATTAATACAATTAGAACAAAATTTATAATTACAATATTTACATATAAAAAAATTTAATCCAGTTTTTTTTAAACATTTAAAACATTTATTCTTTTTCTTTTTAATATTTTTATTATTTGGATTAGAATTCATATATAAAACAAATAATAAAATAAATTTAAAATGTTAAATAAAATTAATTAGTAAAAAATAATAGAATGGATAAACCAGATAAAAAGATTTTATTAAATAATCTTAAAATAAGTATTTTTTCAAAAGACAAAGATAAAATATATACTTATATAAGTGAATTTATTTTTATATATCAAATTGAATTTTTATTAGAAAATATTTTAGTATTTTGGTTAGAATTTTTTATTAATTTAGATTATATAAATATTTTTAAATTTAATAATTGTTTAAATTTTATAGAAACAACAAATAAAAAAGAAATTTATTTAATAAATAAAAATGTAGTATTATATGATTTTATAGATGAATTTAGTAAATTAAAAAAAAATAATGTAATATCTGAATTATATTATAAAAAAAATAAAGAAGTAAAATTAGAATATAATTCAGAAATTATATCAAAAAATTTTAATGAAATTCATTTTAAATTATTAAATTATATTCAAACTTATATTCCAAAAGAATTAAATAATTATTTTATAGAATTATTATTTTATTTTTTTACTCAAAATAAAATTAAATTTTTTAATTTATTAAATACTATTATTAACAAATTTTCTAAAAACAAAAAATTAATTAAATTTATTGAAACAATTCATTCTGATTTTAAAGATAATTTATTAATTTTATTAATAAATATATCAAAAGTAATTAATATTTTAATTTACAATAATAATAAATTATTTGAAGAATATTATAATATAATAGAAAAAATATTTAATTGGAATTTAAGAAAGAATAATATTAAATTAAGAATAAATTTAATATTTATATTATACGATGTATTATTTGATATAGAAAATGTGATAAGATTTAATAAGGATGTATTAATAAAAATAAAAAATAGTGAGAATGAATTAGAAGAATATATTGATTATGAAAAAAATAATGATATTAATAAATTAAAATTAATAAATTGTTTTGGAAATAATATTAATTACAAAATAATATATGAGAATCACATAAAATTAATTAATTTATATAATTTAAAAATTAAAAAACAAGTTAATAAAAAAATTTCTATAAATAATGTTAATAGTATGAATAAGAATTTTTCTAATAATTCTAATAATTCTAATAATTCTGATAATTCTACTAAATCTAATATAAATGAAAAAACTATTGAAGAATTATCTGAATATTTATATACTATTATTAATATTAACAATGAAAAATATCAAGACAAAAATAATAAAATTAACCATAATCGTTTTTTATTAAGACAAAATTGTTCAAAAAGCATCGATATAGATTGTAATGAAAATATTTTTAGTTCATTTAGTGATAATAAAAATTCTCTAAATATTGTTAAATTAAATCGTATTATTTAAATTTTTATTTAAATTTATTTTATTAATTTTTATTAATTCTATCTATTTAATTAATTTATTTTTTTATATTTATTAAACAAAAATAAATATAATAAATAAAATGAGTATAATATTAAATAAAAAAAATTCATTAAATATATCTAGTACATCGACAACATCTAATACAACACAGCCAACAACAACGAATACATCATCAACAACATCTAATACAACACAACCAACAACAACAAATACATCATCAACAACAACGAATACAACACAATCAACAACAACATCTATTACAAAAAATGAAATAAAACCTGTAAATAGTTTATTAGGAACGATTAAAATGACAAATGAAACAAAGAATATATCACCAGAAAAATTAGAACAAATTAATAAAGATTATTTAACAAGATTAAGTAATAACCCTTTACAAGGTATTCCTAATGATAAATCTAAAATTAAATTACCACCTAAACTACAACCACAAAAACCATTACAAAAACCATTACAAAAACCATTACAAAAACAGGTTGAATCAAAATTAGTACAAAATCCACTTTTAAAAAATAATAAGATTGATATGAAAGTTGTAGGAATGGCTGCTCCTAAATTGCCTAGACGTAGTATAGTAAAACCAAAATATACTATTAAAGATTTAGAAGATAAAGATTTAAAAAAGAAAACAATAGAAATATTAAGAAACAATGTTAAAAAGAATGAAAAAAATATTTTTGGAAAAGAAGAAATTAAATTCCAAAAAGAAATACTTAATTGTACTAAATTATATATAATTGAAAAAAAAGTTCTTAGTAAAAATGGAACAATAAAAAACAAAGATTTAGTAAATAAAACAAAATTATGGGAATATATAATGTATATTCGTAGTAAAAATAAAAATTTAACAATATTTAAAGATACATTAGGAAAAGGTAATAGTGTAGAATTATATAAATTGTATTTATTACTTGTTAAAAATGTAAAAGAAAGAAATTTAAAAGATTATAAATCATCAAAAGATGATTTAATTAAATTAATAAAAATTATAATTAAACAAGGCCCAACCTTATCATTTTTAAAAAATTATAATCCAAAAACACAATCAAGAAAATCCCCTATTACTAAAACAAAAAAAACAAATAATCAATTAAATAATAAACCCAAAATATCTAATATAGACATAACACTTAAAACTAATAGCGGTTTACAAAGAACTACTCCACAAAAAGCAAATATTAAAGTTGATATCACTAAATTATAATTTAACTAATTTATAAAAAAATTTTTTGAATATATATATATTTCATAGAGTTATTTTTTTAAATACTTTTACGCATTTGTATAAAATTGCTAACAAGGAAGCCTGTAGTAGAGTGTATATGACGTGTTACAACAGGTTTTTGTAAATTATTAGTTTGAATATAAAACAACCAAAATTTAGGTAATATTACAATTTGTTTATTATTTAATTTAATTTTTAAGAATTTAGTATCATTTATATTACTATAATCAGTTATTCTATAATTACTTTTTAAATAATCATATGTCTTTTGTTTTTGTTTAAAATTAAATTTATTACTATTTGACGGATGAGCTATATACACCCAAATATTTTCTTCATTTTTATTTTGTATATAACAAAAATTACTTAAATTTTGATATATTGTTTCTTGATTTTCTATTTTTTTTTTATTTCTAAATGGATAATCTATATTTTTATCTAATATATATTCCATAAAATCTTCTATGTCATTTATCTTATCTTCCACTATTACAGGATGTTTTTCAAACAAAATTTTTTTATTTAATTTATCTGAACTCAATTGTATTAGTTCAAATTGTTTTGAATATTTCAAATCATATTTTACATATATTACTATTAATATTAATACAATTATTATTACTAAATTTAAAGTTATATTATTATTACCTTTTTTTATATCTATTTTATTATTCCCATTTTTATTAGATATTTTATTATTCATATTGAATCTATTTAATTCAAAATTATTATCTAAATAATCCATATTATATTTTATAAAATAAAATTATTTAAAACTTTAAACACTAAATTATTAAATAAGATTTTTTTTACTAAATAATTATAATGTCTACTAATAACGAAGCAGTAGATAATATAATGCAACAAGCAATTAAAAAAGAAAACAACAACAAAACATACGAACCTGTTTTTACAACTACTGATGAGTATGGTTCATTTATAGGATATTGTAAATGGTTTAATAGTAAGATTGGATATGGATTTATTAAAGTGATGAATGGAGAACATAAATCAAAAGATATTTTTGTTCATCATTCAGGAATTAAACCAAAAAATAGCAATTTTAAGACTCTTACACAAGGTGAATATATTTCTTTAAATATAATTAATGGTAAGAATGGACTGCAGGCAGTTGATGTAAGTGGAGTTGTAGGTGGTCCTTTGATGTGTGATAATAATGTTTATACTCCATATAAAAAATATAATAATAATTTTAAACCTAATTATAGAAATAATAATTCACAAACTAAAAAAATGTAAATATATTATTTAATTAAATAATATTATTTTTATTTTTTAATTATTTTTTAAATTTAATATTTTTATTTTTTTCTTGAATCTAAAAGTTTTTTAAATCCTATAACAGCGAATACTAAAATTATAATTATTATTAATTTATAAATATTTTTTATAACTATTTCTTTCGTATTATTTAATTTAGTTTGTATCTTATTATTTAAATTATTACCCATTGATGTATCAATATTTGGATACATATAACAGAAATCTTCGTATTTACCATTATTACAATAATTTGTATTACACATATTATTTAATTTTCTATGTATATTCTGGTCACTATTATCTACACCTGAAGCACATATACTTTTTGCTATTATATCATATTGTATTTTTCGGTTTGTTTCAGTAGTGCTACAAGTATTTAAATATTTCTCAACATCATCTAAATATTTTATATAATTTTCATAATCTTGATTAATTGTTGTAAATAAACCATTACTAAAATCTCTTATGTAATTAGTCCCCATTTCTTTTTCATTTTTATAACTCCTAAATATATAAGGCTGAGGACAATAATATGGAATATTATTAGATGATAATTTACAACTAAAACCATCGTCACTCAATTTGTGATTTGTACCACACTTTAAATTACATAATGTACCTTTAACATTAAAATTATTTAATTCATATCTACTATTTTTATACCAAGAAGCAGGCTCATTCTCACAAGCTATAAATTTTTTATACAAAAATCTACTTAATTTATTTTTACTAGTCATATCTAAAGCATATATTATTGAAAGTATTGTCATTATTATTAAAATTATTATAAACATTACACCTGTAAAAGATAAACAATACATTACTGTTCCTAACCATACTATCATAATACCTATAAAATTCATAACTATTAAACCATTCTCACTATTGTGTGACATTTCAAGTGCTATTACAATTACAATCATTATCATTAAAAATAAGAAAGAATACAATGACGTAAATCCTGTATACATAAACACGAAAAATATTATCACTAATATTAATGTTAAAGGAAAACTCATAATAAGTATAACTAATTGAATAACTATACGAATAATAGTATTAAAAGGGTCTGAAAAAAATTTAAGAGCTATATCAACTAATTTAATAGTTTCTGTTAGAAAATTAACAATTGATTTAAAAGCTTTAACAATTTTTTTAATTGGACTAAGAATTTTACCTATAAATTTTTCACGTGTTTCTTTTTTATTTTTATCTTTATTATCTTTATTATCTTTATTTTTACTATTATAATTATTATTAAAATTTTCATTTTTACCATCTCTTAAATTCTTTAAAATTTTTAAAATATTATCTGATATTTTTACACCACCATTTATTGAATATTTTATCATTGCTAATTTCCATATATCATTTATATATTTGTAAAATGGATTTGTTAATTCTTTTGTTACATCATTTAAATTTATACCTAAATGTTTTTTTCTATATTCTAATGTATCCTCAATATAATTACTACCCAACTGTATCTCAAATATAGATATATAATAGTCTTTTATCTTTCTAAGTTCATCATTATCTAATATTAAATTTAAAAAATAACAATAATTTATTAATTCTTTGTTTTTTAAATAATTTATATAAACTATTATTTTTTTTATTTTTTCTACTATTAGTTCTAATTCTTTTATTAATGAATTATCATTATCTGATATATCATCTTTAACTTTAGAATTTAAAAATATTAATTCATTTCTATATTTAAACCCTGTTATCTTAAATAATAATGTATAAAATAAAATAAATATACTATTTAAACTATTTACATTATTTTCATTTGTAAAATCTAAGCCATTTTCAGTGTCTGTTATATTACTCCATTTTTGATTTAAATATTTTAAACAATAATTAAAATGAAACAAAATTGATGTTAATAAATATTTTTTTTTTCCTAAATCACGATTTTTAGGAATCAAATTTATATTATCTCTTAATGTATCAAATAAATATTTACTCTTTTCAAGTTCATTATTCTTTCTATTAAATTCTGTTTCATCAACATTTATAAAATTAAATAAATATTTTTTTTTTGTAATTGTATCATCTATTGTATTATCTGATTCATTTGTTAATATACTATACAATTTTTTAAAATCATTACAATTTTTTAATTTTTGTTTAATAGCTCTATTACCATCTATATTTTCATTAATACCTCTTTCAATAAAAAACTCATCAACTACACTATTTATATTAAATTCATTTTTTCTATTTTTTCTCAAAAAATTTAAATATTCAATTAAATTATAATATCTTGTTGAATCATCATTAGAATTATCATTAAATTTACTATATAAATTATTACTATTTGTACTACTACTAAATATATTATGTATATTATTTAATATATCTGTTTCAACTTCAACATCTGAATCTGTTGATTGAAGAATATTACTTCTTATGTTACTATATCTTAAATTTATATTAGTAATATCGTCTGTTTTTATTAAATCAATAAAATTATTATTATTGATTTTTAAATAATTATAATATATACTATACGGGCTATTATCTTCATAAAATGCTTTTATTTTATTACTATTTGTTTCATTTGGAATATCTGAAGGCACATTTAATATATAATTTAATGGATTTTTATCATTAAATTTTACTAATATAGTATTAATATTATTTCTATTTTCATATAAAATTTTATATAATACTGAACGATAAAATAGTAATTTATATTTTTCAAATGTATCAATATTACTATCATTAAAATCAGGAGTTCCTAATAAAATTTTTCTAAAATCACTTTTCATTCTATCATCATCATAAAATGCATTATTAAAATTAATGTCAGTAACTTTATTATAACTATCTGAATTAACGCAAGTAATTAAATTAACATCATCTTTACTATCTTTTAATTTATCATAAAAATTATTTACAGCAGTATCATTCATTATCTCATTATTTAAACTAATCTTAAATGTTGCATCATCATTTATTAAATTTTTATAAAAATGTAATAAATATTTTTTTCCATTTACATTTTTACCTTCATTATTTATTTCAGTTATTAATTCCTTTGCATAATTATTACTAAATAAGGTTTCATTATTCATATTAATATCTTGTACATCATCATCTATAAATATTATTTCTTTATTGTTATAAAATGCTAATAATAATTTAGGTAAATCCATTGCATCATTAGTTATATAATTATTTACTAAATGGTCTTTAAAATTATTTAATATATAATTAAAATTATCAGATTGAATTCTTGTATGTGTGGTTAATTTATTATGTATTATATTACTTATTTGAGATGGATATTTTATAAAATTTACTATATTCTCTGATAATACTTCTGCTAATTCACTATCTAATCCTGTACTCTTATCATATTTATGAACAATATTTATTGTTTTACTTAAAGTAAATCTTCTTGGATAAACTTTATAAATTTTTAATATATATTTTATTACAAAATATAATAAAACAGTTATAGCTATATAGTATACTAATCCATAAGATAATTTAAACATACCTAATAATCCTTTTAGACCATATTTATAACCTACATTTCTAATCATTTGTCTTCTTTTTTTTCGTTCTTCAGCATCAAAAGTTTTTTGATACATATCATCATATTTTTTTACTTTTCTATCCTTATAATTACCTATACTTCTTCCTACATAACTCGTTGCAATATCACTTTTTAATTTTTTTGCTCTACCTATTAAACCACGTGGTTTATTTACATTATCAGGATTATCAGGTTTATTAGGAATAACCCTACTTGCACCACCTGTTTGTTCATTAATACCATCTAAATTTAAAATATTATCTGTTTTTAATAAATTATTGGAATTTAAAAAATTATCTAAATAATTTTCTATTTCTTCCATTATTAATATAAATATATATTAATAAAACAAATACTAACAAATACAATTATTTAAATTTATAAAAAAATAATCTTTATCAATCAATTATCCTCAATTTTATCTCTCTCGCACTTGGGTCAGACACATCACCACACCATTTTGGCATCCAAAAATATGGTATTATATTCTCAAATTTATTATATGTTCTCTCAAATATTATACGGTAATACAATGCTTCTTTTGTCAATGGTTTATTAAATGAAAAATTATTTTGTAATGTCTTAAAATCATTATCACTTATTTTTTTATCCACAAATTCTTCTATAATTTTATGCCAAGAACGTGTCTCAGATGTAACACCATCTGAAAATGCCTCTTTTTTTCTCCATAATACTTCCTCTGGCAATAATCCTTCTTTTTCAAATGCCTTCCTAATCAAATATTTTTCTATACGTTTGTCCGACATTCGCAACTTTGAATCTATACTCATATAATAATTCACAAAATCTTTGTCTGCAAATGGCACTCTACATTCTAAACCGTGTGTGCTTATACTTCTATCACTTCTCAAACAATCATAGTAATGAATATTCTCCAATAATCTTACACATTCATTATGAAACATCTCAGGATTACTTGTATTCTTGAAATAACGATAACCACCCGCTACTTCATCACTAAAATCACCATTAAACACCACCTTACAATTACTATTTTCTTTTATGTATTTTCCTACCAAATAATTACCAACACTAGCACGCACTGTCGTTATGTCATAACTTTCTATCTTATATATTACCTCTTCTATATAATTCAAAAATTCTTCTTCTTCTATCTCAATACTGTGATGAATACTTTTTATATGTTCTGCAACATTTTTTGCATACTCCAAATCAGGAGAACCCTTTAAACCTATTGAAAATGTTTTTAATTTATTAGGACCAAGTTTTTTACTCAATATTGCAGACACTAAACTACTATCTAATCCACCAGATAACAAAGAACATATCTCACGATCAGACATCATTCTCTTATAAACTGCCTCTTTAAATACACTGTTAATTTCTTCTATAATATTATCTTCAATATGTTTTGAATTATCAATCATATTCGTATCAATATTATGATATTTCGTAGAATAACAAATAATATTTTTATTTTTTAAAAGATTATCAATATTATTATTTTTTAAAACCATATATTTACCTGGATTAAATTGATTCGCACTTTCAACTAAATTACACATTCCTTTTAATTCAGAAGAAAACACATAATCACCAAACTCACTTCTTCCAAAAAATAATGGACGAACACCATAAGGGTCTCTAGCAATATATGTTTTTTGTTTATTACCATCATATAATATAAACGCAAATTCACCATCCAATAAATTACATATTATATTAAATATATCCTTTCTATTCTCTTTTACAAAATAATCATATAAATGCAAAATTATCTCACAATCTGAATTAGACCTAAATTCAAAATTAAATTCTTCTTTTAACTTTTTATAATTAAATATCTCTCCATTACATACTAAAAAATAATTATTTAATTGCATCGGCTGATTTCCATTTTCACTTAAATCATTTATCGCTAACCGATGAAAACCTAAATATATATTATCTATCAAACAATGTTGTGTATTATTAGGACCTCTATCTCTTATCTTATTAAAACCTCTTGATATACCGTGTGTATTTATTACATTTTCTGTCAATAAAAATTTTGATATATAACCAAATATACCACACATTTTTATTAATTAATTTAATCTACTATATATTATATATGATTAATTATTAAATTATATATATTATTAAATTATATAACTAAATTATATTATTGTTAATAATAAATTTTTAAATGTATTTATTAAAAATTTGATTTATTTATAAATCAATATAATAATTAATAATTAATAATTTATAATTAATTAATAATTATAATACAAAATGTATCTTTGTAATACAACCGATGACTCAAGTAATATGTTAGAAATTCTAGAGTTAAGTAAAAACAATCATTCTGATAATGATAAATTTACTGATTTTATGAGAAATGCTTCATTTGGTATTGGTGCAACTATTATTTTATTAACATTTTTGTGCTGTTTTTATTGGATTTGTAAATGTTGCTTATATTTTTGTTGTATTGGGTGTGATAAATGTTCTAAAAGATAATTAATTATAATTATCTAATTAAATTATTTAATTAAATAATTAAATATTATATAAAAAATTATAATAAAAATTATAATAAAAATTATAATAAAAATTTGAATAAATTATCTTAATATTTTTTATTAAAAATATATGATTTTAATATTTTATTAAATTAATTATTTCAATGAAAAGTGTATTGAACAATAAAGATAATAAAGACAATAAAGAAAATAAAGACAATAAAGATAATAAAGAGAATATGAACAATAATATTGTGTTAGAGAAAAATTATATAATAGATAATTTAAAATTATCAACTTTTTTTAAAGATAAAGAAAATATAGATAAAACAGAAATACAAGTTGGACTAGATGAAGCTGGAAGAGGATGTATTTTTGGACCGGTTTTTTCTGCTGCTGTTATATGGAATCCTGATTTTATTCATCCTACAATTTTAGAAATTAAAGACTCTAAAAAATTATCTAAAAACAAAAGAAAAGAACTTAGAGATTTTATAATTAGATATTCCAATGCCTGGTCTGTTTCATACAAAGATAATACTTATATTGATAAAAATGGAATAGTTGATGCTACCTTTAAAAGTATGCACAATTGTTTAGATGAAATATATACAACTAATTTAAAATTTAAAAGAATACTCGTTGATGGTAATCGTTTTAATGATTATTTAAGTCCTATTAAAGATGAAGGATTTATAAAACATAATTGTATAGTAAAAGGAGATGATAAATACATAAGCATTGCTGCAGCAAGTATATTAGCAAAAACCTTTAGAGACGAATATATAGAAAACTTGTGTAATGATATTACTTATTTAAATGATTATGACCTTAAAAACAATTATGGGTATGGAACAAAAAAACATATTGAAACTATTAAACTAAAAGGTAAAACAGATTATCATAGAAAAACTTTTAAAATAAAAGGTATTGATTATGATTAATTAGCTAATTAATTAATTAATTAAAATTTTTAATTAATATTATTTAAAAATTAAATAATAAATGAAAGACTGCTGTAATCATAATAATAATGATACAAAATGTATTAGAAAAAAAGACAATAAAATATTTAAATTACCAAGACGTATCAAAAAAGAAAATTGTATCCAAAAAGATTTAAAAGGATTTAGTGTAAAAAGTTCTTGTGCTCCATATAAAAACTGTAAAAAAAAATTCTTGTATAATAAAAACAATCCTAAAATCTCAAGAGATATATTTTCTAATGATAATCCAAATGATACAATCAATATTAAATACTCTAATATCAATGAACTTACTTCAACAATTAAAAAATTAGAAAAATTATTTAAAAATAAAGAAAAAGACCATAAAAGAATATCGCAAATTGCATTAATTATTAAAGTCAGATTAAATATTATAAAAAAAAATAACAAAAACAACAATAAAAATTATAATACCGATTTAGATAAAAGAATAAAATTAATTAATTTATATACTGATTTTTTAAAAATAAGAACAAAACATAAAACATTTAAAGATAGAGCTTCATTAACATTTAAATTTAAATAAATTTAATTAAATTATTTTTTATTAATTATTTTTTTAATTATGCGGTTTTCTTGTGGAGAAATTATTTATCTATTATTTACTTTAATTGGTATTATATGTTGTATTTATTTTATTTTTATTAAAATAACAGAAAATAATAGCAATGATAATGATAATGATGACTACAATTTATATAATATAAATAATAAAAATAATTTACAAGATATCGTATATCAAATATTATATAAAAATAATTTAATTAATTAAATTTGTTAGTTTAAATATTAATATCAATCAATAATATAAAAATTTGAAATAATTAACAATAATATTATTAATTATATTATTATCAAAATTATTAAATAATCTAAATATGAAAATAATTACAAAAAAAAATATTAAGAACAAAAATAATATAAATGATAATAACAAAAATTATAATTTTAAAAAAAAAGATGGATTTTTGTATAAACGTGAAGATAATTGTAAATATTGGAGAAAAACTTGTTTAAAACAAGATTGTTTTAGTTTTTGTAAATACAACTATTTTTGTATAGAACATTATAATAAATTATCTAATAAAGAAAAAAATAATATAAAAAAATTAAAAACAAATTTTATTAATAAAAAATATAATTTAATTAATAAAATAAAATCTATAAAAAAAACAAAAAAAATTATAAAAAAACCTATTATTAAAAAAGAAATTATTAAAAAAAAAATTATTAAAAAAGAAATTACTAAAAAAGATAATACTAATAAAGAAATTACTAAAAAAGAAATTACTAAAAAAGAAATTACTAAAAAAGATAATACTAAAAAAGAAATTACTAAAAAA
>Ga0255766_10003992_pt1 | contig 12692 bp, 8 predicted proteins | sample 071ome_23_FD_179966 | JGI IMG/M metagenome (GOLD analysis project Ga0255766, IMG submission 179966) | Coastal salt marsh microbial communities from the Groves Creek Marsh, Skidaway Island, Georgia - 071403BT metaG (version 2) | ecosystem: Environmental > Aquatic > Marine > Intertidal zone > Salt... | reverse complement strand
AAGTGCGCTATTGCTGTTGTTATTATTGTTACTATTGCTAGTGTTGCTATCATCCGCATTATCCGTTGTCATCATCAAACATTCGCTGATGACGCGCTCGTCTACCCTGTCGAGCTCGTTCTGAATGTGTAACGGAATTTCATCGAAGCTTCCGTGTTTAGTGCCCGGTTTTTCGCGTTGCAAGAGGGCATGGACTCTTGCATCGTCCCGCGTGCGTTCTTTATCGCAGTTTTCGCCAACTGGAACGAACGACCATCCACTCGCGCCACCTAACGACGCCGCTCTCCAGGGCTGTCCGCACTTTACGCACAATTCTCTCGCTTGTTCGATATCCCCCGAGCGCACTATCTGCCATAACTGTTTTAAAAGTTTCGTTTCGTTTTGCGCGTCGATCGGGACTAGTGCGCCTTTCTTTGCACCCGACGATGAAGTGGAAGACGAAAACTGCGAGACCAATCTTCTGTTCGCGTTGTCGTTATGAGAATCGCTTCCGCCGAGGACGATGCCGTCCATATCTAATCGTTGCGACAGTTCGCGTTCTTCGTAATCTTGCGTCGCACCTTGTTCAACCGCCAAAGCAGTTTCTTTAAACGTTCCACAATTCGAATCTAACGCGGCTAATGCTTCCGGAGACGTAGTATCTGTATTCGCATTCCCACCCTGCCCGCTACCGCTCTCGAATGCTTCCCTGCGTAACTTGGTCGCTTGGTTTTCCTCCAACCACGCGACGATTCTTTGCGTTCGAAACAACACCGGATCTCTCTTCTCGTCGCGAACAAACAATCGCGCTCTTACGTTCAACGGCGGTAACAGAACATCTCCCGTGTACCCATTTCCATTTTTTCTATTCGCAGCTAATGTTCTCGTCTTTTCAATCTCGAACCCGTTCCGGTCTTCGTACAAAGCGTCGCCCATCAAATGGTTCACTAAATTCCATGTCTTTGCCTCTCGTTCCAACTCGTTCGCTCGTTCGATCAAACACATCGACTCTTCTCGTCTATCTATCGCTGCGCTTTGTCTCAACCGATGTGCTTCCGCTCTCAAATCATCGCTCGCTCTCAGCGCGACGCGTTCGAACCGCTTCGGCGCCGAAGTCGCGAGCAAATGTCTCGTTTTCACCGCCGCAAAAATATCACCAAAGTGGTACTCTTCCGTGAAATACGTCGCGTCGTCGTCTTCATCGTCCGACTGAAGAACGCCATCACCACCATCTTCTTTTCCCAACGAAGAATAAGTAGAGAGCGCATTTGTCGTCGTCGTTGTCGCTACCAGAGGCGATCCAGAGACGACGTTTAAACTCTGCCGTTTTATGGATGAAAGCGGGGAAAACATCGCGCGCGATTCTTCAAATTCTTCTTCAAACTCTTCTTCCTCTTCTCGACGAGAATACGGAATATCGTACTCTCGTTCTTCTTCTTCTTCTTCTTCTTCTTCTTCTTCTTCTCTCGTCGCCATCATCTCTTCTTCGTTCCCTTCCATCATCTTCCCTTTTAACACCGCGTGTGTGTGTTTTACGGCGTAGTATACCGAGAGAGTGTGAGAAACAACTTTGATTTTGACGATGAGGAAAACGAAAAACGAGAGAAAAGAGAAAAGAAAATTTTCTTCAAAACGCTCTTCTTTTGTTAAAGAGAACGACGCAGATGAGCATCATCGGTGGTAGTGGTTGCGCTCATAGCTGTTGTTCCTCTTTGGTTTTGTTTTCGTCGCGCGTCGTCGTTCGGCTTCTGCGTAACGCGACGAATACTGCCACGACGAGAGGAGGAGGAGGATATCAACAACAACAACAACAACAACAACAACGACATCGGAGAAGCGCGTCTACTGCTGCTCTGAGCGGCGGCACCAGTTTTACTCGCGACGAGAGAGAGAAGAAGAAGGAGGAGGAGAATAGCGGCGGTAATATTTACTCTCGTCGTCGTCGTCGTCGTTGTCTTCGTCGAAGTGGCGGTGGTACGTTTTGTCGCTCTTTGAGCAGTCGCGGAGAAGATACCGGTAACGACAACAACAACAACAACAACAAGAACATGGGCTCTGTTGTCCCAAAAAATTTTACGGTCACGAAGAGTAGAAGAAATAACGGCGAGGAAGTGCGTTACGAGCACGAGCAGAGAAACACGGACACGCGGAAGTTGAAAGCGTGGTTGGAAGAGCGCGGCATTAATTCCAGCGAGACGTTTGCTTCTTCTTCTTCGTCTTCTTCTTCGTCGTCAAACGAGGAGAAGAAAGAGACGGGCGATGACCCGAAAATCGGATTGAAATCTATCGAGGATTTGCTCAAAGAAATTGAAAACGGTGAAACCGTGTTGATTGAAAACACCATAAAGGGCGACGATGGCACCACGAAGCTCTCGTGCGTTCGTCGCGTCTCGGTCGTCGTCGTCGAAATCACCTCAAAATCGAAACCGAACAAAAAACTCATCGAATACGAACAAACGCTCCCGTCTGGCGCGACGCGCAGACGCGAACGGTTCCTCAGTGAAAAAATCATGTCCGGCAAAGGCGAAACACCTCTAGAAGCCGCAAAAAGAGGCATACGCGAAGAACTAGGCAACGCGCTGGATGCGAACGCGGTCGTCTCCATCGACGAAACTTCGTTACGATCGAAAGAGGAAGATTGGTCCTCCTCCCAAAGTTATCGCGACTTGCCGACGCGGTACCGATTTTACGAGGTGAAAGCCGAAATCGAGGGCTTACCGGTCGATTCAGACGCGTTCACGAGCGTGGAAACGTGTGGCACGAAAGCCGTGTGGAAGTGGGTGTAAAATAATATTAAAGAAAGCAGTAGAATTTAGTAGAACAGTAGCTGAAGAAGTTGAGAGCATGGCGTTTATAATTGAGAAAGCGGCGTTATTTTGGTTTTTCTCTTCCCGTCACACGCACAAATCAGCACGGAGGAGATTATTTTCGCCGCGTCTCTCTCCTTTTGCTCTTTTGCACCCCCGAGCGGCTCCGTTTATTCCAAAAATCGCGAGCTGTGGGAAGAAGAAAAAAATTAGAGCAGAGGAACCGCACCCACTTTTTTTTACATTTTTACTCGTATTGCATTTTTTCGCAAAGAGGTCTTATCTCGGCTTTTTTTATCTGATCGCTCCCCATAAACAAGCAAAAATAATGGCTGGCGCAGGAGAACTCCCTCCAGGATTTGGCGGCATGCCCGGCGGAGCCGGTGGTTTCCCGGGCGTGCCCGGCGGCGGCGGCGCGCCGTTCGACGTGGACAAAATTCGTGAGTGCTTTTAAATGCTCTCTCTTTCTCTATCTCTCGTCGTCGTCGTCGTCGTCATCTTTTTTTTTGTTCTTTCCTCATCCACAAGTCAAAAAAGCGCGTGGGTGTGATATTTACTTATCTGCACCATTCCCAATATCGTAAAAACGCCTCTGACGCGAACCATCCTTCTTATCTCTCTCTCTCTGTTGTGAACGCTATAAACAGGTCAAATGTTGGACGACCCGGCGATTAAAGAAGCGGCCGAGGCGATCGCCGCCGATCCTGCGTTTAAACAAATGCAAGAGAACATGGCGGCACAGATTGCAAAGATGCAAGCGTCCGGCGGCGCGTTGGGCCCGGGGCCATCGTCCGCGGCGGAATTGCAACAAATGATGATGCAAGGCGGTGTTCCTGGTGGAGGCATGATGGGTGCAGGCGTGGACCCGCAACAAGCCATGCAAGCTATGGAAGGGGTGATGAAGAACCCGGCGTTTGCTCAGATGGCGCAAAAGTTGGGCGAGCAGATGATGCAAGACCCGACCATGCAATCGATGATGAGCGAGATGAATAACCCAGAGACGACGAAAAAGATGAAAGAGAAGATGGATAAGTTGAAGGAAGATCCGGAGATGGGACCGATTATCAAAGACATCGAACAAGGCGGGCCGCAAGCGATGATGAAATATTGGAACGATCCAGAGACTCTGAAGAAGATCAACGAGGCGATGGCGGATGTGATGCCTGGGATGGGGGGGATGATGCCGCCTGGGTTTGGCGGAGGCGCCGGCGCTGCGGATGTCGCCGAGCAGATGAAGAATTTGAACGTAGATAAGGAGGAAGAAGAAGAGGAAGAAGAAGAGGAAGAAGAGGATAGCGTCTTGACCGCGGCGAGCGCCGGCGACGTTGAGTTGTTGAAACAATTGATCGAAGATAAGGAAGACGTGAACAAAAGCGACGGCGAAGGGCGAACGGCGTTGCACTTTGCCGCTGGCTACGGGGAACTCGAGTGCTGCAAGATGTTGATTGAAGCCAAAGCGGACGCTTCGGCCAAGGATAAGAACAACAACACGCCGATGCATTACGCCGCCGGATACGGGAGAGTAGATATCGTCGAGTTGTTGGTGGAAGCCGGCGGAAGCGTGACGACGAAGAATGTGGACGGCAAGTCACCGTTGGATGTGGCGAAGTTGAACGACCAAGATGATGTTGTCAAGGCGTTGGAGAAGGACGTCTTTCTTTAATCGTTGCAATCACTTTTCTCGAACTTTGGTCATTTTCAACAGGCGAGAGCTTTCTTATTGATACATCATAGAAAACTTTTTGATTTAAATATAATTTGGTAATACATCTCCGAGTATCATTCTTTTAACTCGTCATATATTAAACAACACAACAACACGGCATCAACGCGATTCTAATACGATCATTTCAAATTGTTCTCTTATTGCTACAAACTTTTCTTTCGCGCAGAACGAACGATTCTCTCTCGCGCATCTGTCTAAATATCTTTGCACATCAACACTTTCCGTTTCCTCAAAATGATATCCAAGGGAGACTTGAAGCTCATATCCGTCAACAACTCTTCGTATCCTAACTGTTTATACAACGAGATTCCGGGAATGTTATCCTCGTAACAGTGCAAGCAGAGCAAATCAAAACCCCACTTCTTAGCGACGATTTCGCTCTCTCTCAGCAACTCCGTCGCGACGCCCATTTTCCTGTACTCTTCGTCCACGCACATGCACGACAGGTACGCGTACTCGCTATTCGCTTCCTCTAAATTTTTAAATTTCATGATCGACCTTCCAATCAGAACGTCTCTTTGCACCGAAACCTCCGCCACGCCGACAATACCAGTATCACTCACCGCCAGTTGCGCGCCATCTTTCATATTTTTCGCGTTTTGTAAGTTCCCCATCTCGCTTTTCCTCATCACCGCCAACGGCGCGAACCGATCTTGCTTCACGTATTCAAACTTCTCGATCAAAGTATCGTCCACGTCTCCTTGGAATAAAAACATCGACAGTTGGTCTAAAGGTGAACTCGGTCCTAAAATTGGCGTGAAGAAGCACTTCGCTTGCAACTTTGACATCTCTTTCAGCTGAAACTCGGACACCATCGTCGCTTTCGACAGACTCGAGTCGAGCGTATTTTTTCTCCCACCGGTCGTTTTGCTATTAAAAGTGAAAGGCGCAGCAGCGTCGGTGGTGCTACTCTTCTCCGCTCTGTCGTTGTTGTTACTGTTGCTATTATTATCGTTGCTATTAAACACCGAGCACGTGAACGCGTCCGTTCGTTTGCTCCCGCCTTTTACTTTCCTCCTCGACAAATGCGACGACGACGACGACGACGACGACGACGCGGTTGCTAATCTCATTCTCATCGTCGTCGTATCTCTTCTCGCTCCTCCTCGTTGACTTCTTCCGCTCACACCAACACCACCACCACCACCACCACCGACGGAGACAGACACAGAGACAGAGACGACGCTAAAAGGAGTGGACATCGTTATATATCTCTCTGCACATATATATATATATATATTATCTGTGTGTGTAAGTATTTGTATCTGCGTTCTGCTGATGAGTGTGGAGATATATATCTGATGGAGAGAGAGAAAAACTGGAGAAAAAACACACGCCGTTCACCATTTTGACCATCGCCACGCCTTTTCCTCCTCGACCGTCAACGGCATCACAGCTGTTGCCGCTGCCACTCGCATCGTCTTCTCGTTCTCCTTATTCGGTCGTTAGTAGAGGCAGGTACGAAGCGGCAGCGGCGAAGAAGAAAGGACGTAAAAATATCGTCGTCGTCGTCGGGATGAGCGCGAAAACGACGGCTGTCGGGGAGCAAAAAGCGGTGACGTTTGTCACCGGAAATAAGAAGAAACTGGAGGAAGTGAAATCGATTTTAGCGCTCGGAGATGATAGTAGTGGTGGTGGTACGATCAATCTCATCTCTCGATCGGTGGATTTACCGGAACTCCAAGGCGACCCGCTCGATATCGCGCGGGAGAAGTGTTTGTTAGCTTCGAAGGAAATCAACGGTCCAACTTTAGTGGAAGATACGAGTTTATGCTTCAATGCTCTGAAAGGGTTACCCGGACCGTACGTGAAGTGGTTTCTAGAGAAGACTGGTTTAGATGGGTTGAATAATATGTTATGCGCGTACGAGGATAAAACGGCGTACGCGCAGTGCATATTCGCGTATTGCGACGGCGCGGAGTCCGCCGAGGACGTGGAGGTGTTCGTCGGACGAACGAACGGGAGGATTGTCAAAGCGAGAGGTAAAACGGAGTTTGGATGGGACGCAGTGTTCGAACCAGACGAACAGAGAGATGCTAACAACAAGAAGACGTACGGGGAGATGGAGAAGGAAGAGAAGAATGCGATTTCGCATCGGTTTCGAGCGTTGGAGAAATTGAGAGAGGCAAAGTTTCGTTGAGATATTGATGTATTATAATGATAATGATAATAATAATTAAAACACACGTTAAATCGCAGTGGTAGATCAAGATATACAATTATTTACGGCTCGGCTTTCGCGTCGCACGCTTCGGTTTCGCCGTTACCGATGAAGCAAAAGATAGTTTCTTGCATTCCGTTCGGGTTACGGCAATAGTTAGATTCTAAACCTTGGCCCGGGTTGTCGTCCGGCGTGATTGTCGTTTGGACCCAATTCTTGCACTCAACGCCAGAACGAGAGTGGGTTTGTTTACCTCTGTACGTTAACCCGTTCTCGATGACGGTTTCATCCTCTGGGTCTTGCACCATTAACTCCGGATCCTCGCCTTCTTCAAGTTCTTGCTCGATGACGGTTTCATCCTCTGGGTCTTGCACCTTTAACTCCGGATCCTCGCCTTCTTCAAGTTCTTGCTCCAAGTCTTTGATTTCACTTTCCGCAGATATCGAATCTTCTAAATCGCCCTCCTCTTCGTTCACTTGCGTCACTGGCGCATCTTCGTCGCTGACTAACGCGGTGGTCAACGCTTGGTCTTCTTGCAAACCGTCTTGGCCGAGTTGTTGTTCCGTGGCCGCCGCCGTCTTGTCTTTGCACGTCGCCGCCGGTCCCATGTCCGGCATGGCGCACTTGAATCGCGCGTGGAACGCGGTAGCGCCAGAGAACATCATGCCTTGGTTTTGGTTCGACGCTTGGCCGGTGAACGAAGACACGTCTTGAGCAAACGACTTGGCGCGTTGGAACATGCCTTGCATGCCGTCCGATTTCGAGGCGCCAGTGTTCCACTTACCAACTGGTTGGTCAAACCTCTCGGCGCCCTCGAATTGACTCACAAAGTTTTCCACGTGCGACGTGTCCCAATCCGAAATGTCTTGGTTAAAGTTAATCGCGTCTTTAAACATGCCTTGCATGGTCTTCGCTTTACTCGTGTTCCATTTAGAAATGTCAGCGTTGAACGCGGCGTTGCCGTTGAACATTCCTTGGAAGTTTTCCACGTTCGAGACGTCCCAGTTCGAGATGTCGGAATTGAACAATGGGCAACTGTAAAACATTTGGTACGCAGTAGTTAATGAGGACGTGTCCCATTCGGACAAATCACCGTTGAATGCGGTTTTACCTTTGAATAACTCTTGCATGTTCGTGACTTTGGAGACGTCCCAATCTTTCATGACGCCAAGTCGCGACTTGGCACCAAAGTGCGGGCAGTTCCCATCGTTCGGCGCTTCTTGCAAACACTTGTTCACGGCTTCTTTGATGTTTGCGTTGGTCAACTCCTTCGGCGCTTGTAATGGTTCACACAACTCCGCGACGTTATTTCCGACGTAACAATAGATAGACTTTTGGTTGTCTGGGTTACGGCAGAAGTTACCGGATAAATCACCGTCCGGGTAATCGAACGCCGTGCGTTGCGTGTATTGCCACGCGACGCACTCTTTACCAGTTTTAGTGAAGGTTTGGAAGCCTCTGTACGAGGTACCGTCGCCTTCGATGACTTCAACCGCCGGATCAAAGTTACCTTTTTTCTTCGCTTGTTTTTCTTCTTCTTTTGTTTCCGGAGTCTCGTCAAACCCGACGTTGGCTTCAACGTTTGGTGGGTTCATCTTTTGCTCTTCCGTTTGTAAAGCTTCAGCTTCCGTCTTCAACGCATCCGCGGTTTGCTCGACTTCTTGTAAAATTTCAGTGAACGAGTTTTCCTGTTGGTTCGCGGCGGTTTGTTCCATGGATGCGGCGACGACGCTGGCATCCGGCTCCGCGGATTCCTCCGGCATGGAGCTGCCTTCGAGCGGGTCGCACAACTCGGATTGACCACCACCAACGTAACACCAGATCGATTCTTGCGCCCCGTGTGGGTTACGGCAGAAGTTTTCTTCTAAACCTTCGGTCGGGTTATCGTCCGGAGTGGTGGTGGTTTGCACCCACTTCTTACACTCCAGGCCGGACCTTGATTTCGCTTGCTTCCCTCGGTACGCTTGACCGTTTCCGACGACGCGCTCGTCGTCCGGCGATTGCGGTTGAACGACTTCTCCGGTTTCGGCAAAGGATCCGTCCGCATCGGATTGAAAGTGCATCGGTTCTCTAGACCCAATCGTATCGTCCATCTCGTCCGCCGTCGGGCCGTTCGTAACCGGCACCTCCTCGGTGACGATAATCTCCCCGACTTGCGGTTCTTGCGGGTTCGGTTGCATCTCTTCCTGAGCTTGCACCAACTCTCGCTCCAATCGTTCGACTTCTTCTTGATCTTTAGTCAAAACAGCTTTCGAATCGTACCCGAGCGGTTCGCACGCCTCCGTTTCGCCTCCGCCGACGAAGCAAAAGATGCTCTCTTGCACTCCTCCCGGGTTGCGGCAGTAGTTTTCAAGCAAACCGTCCATTGGGTGGTCGTCCGGGGTGATTGTCGTTTGCACCCAGCTCTTACAATCTTTTCCGGTGATCGATTTCGTTTGTTTCCCGCGATAGGTGGTTCCGTTTCCGACGAGTTGTTCGCTCAAATCGTCGGTAACACCATCGGCGGTACCCGCGGTCTCTCCCATTCTGAAGAGGTGCTTTTGGCTCGCAGAAGACGACCCCGTGGAGACAGCCAACGCGCTTCCGACGCACAAAGCGCCGATGGCGACAAACTTTGTCGTTTTGCCAACTCTCGCGAACATCGTCGTCGTCGCCGCCGCCGCCGGTTTGTTGTTATCGGACGCGTTCGTCTCGATCGCATTCGACTCGAGATCTCTCGCTTCCAACAGCTGTCGCTTCTCGTCGAAGCTTTCGTTGTGCGAGCCAAACATATTTACTTACTCACACACAGAGACACAGACAGACACACACACACACACAGAGAGAGAGAGAGAGAGATGCGCTTTTCCCTTTTCTTTTCTTTCTTCTTCGTCGATCTTGAATCGATCGGATCGTCGAAAGAGAGCAGCGAAAGATTTTTGCGTTTTAGAATGTAGAGAGAATTCGTTCCACAACCGACCAACCGACGACAGAACACGCCGCGGCTCATTTTTTTGACTTTTTTGATAAAGGTAAAATTTTGAATGAAACCCTAGATTTTTTTATTGATGTTTTTTTGGAATTTTCAAAACCGAAAGCGACAGACGAAGAAGAAAGAAAAGAGTAAACGACGACGACAACGAGACGATGATGATGAAAATAACGGACGATACGAACTCGCATCTGACGGAGTACGAAAAAGAACGAAACGCGCGAGTGATGAGAAACGAGAGATTGATGCAGAGTTTAGGTCTCTCTTCTTTCGACGTGCACATGCACGCGTTCAAAAAAGGAGGAGAAAAAGACGACGACGACGGCACGAAGAAGAAGAAGAAGAGGAAAGCGGAACGAGAAGAGATGCGAAAAACAAAAAATACGACAACGAACAACAATGAGCCGGTGGCTGTGAGATCTTCTTCTCGATTGCGAGGAGAGAAAGCGATGACGACGACGACGAGGAGGAGGAGGAGGAGGATACTAAACGACGACGATAACGAAGAAGAAGAACGAGAAGAGTTGATGATAGACGAGGAAATTGAACGAAAACATCTCATCGCGGAGAAGGCGTTTCTCTCGCTGAGAAATAAAAGCAAACAAAAGAAACAAACCATCGTCGGGACGGCGTCGTACCAGCACACTCTGATGCGAGTGCGCACGATGACGGAACCGAAATTACGAAACAGGATGAAAGCAATCAGTAGAGCGAAAGGACAGCATTGCGTGACGAAGATGCGTTTGTTTGCGAGGATTCTGTTTTTAGAAGGCTACGAGGAACTGGCGGAAGAGTGCGCCGAGGAGCTGAAAGAGTTGATTGAGATTTTGGGAGACGCGAAAGATGACGAGACGAGAGAAGTTGAAACAGAACAAGAACAAGACGAAGAAGATTTTGGCGACGGCGACGATAATAAAGAAAACGAAGGGGAAGACGAAGAAGATAAACATTCGTTCCATTGCGGCCAAATGACAAACTTAGATGATCCCCAAATCTTTAAGCTCGTCGTTGAAATTGAAAGTCAAGCGAGAACGAACGAGAAGAAAGAAGGAGAAAAGGATGAAGATGTCTACCATCGAGCGTGCGTATCGATGTCGAAAGGCAAAACTGGAATGTTGAATAAAACGGCCGCGTTTGTTTTGAACGAGGACGGGACGTACGACGTGATTAAAGCCTCCGAGAAGGAGTTGAACGCGTTGAAGACGAAAAAGAAAACGAGGCAAGTCATGTACTTTTGAATTTTTAGTCTTATATAAAAGTAGCAGCGGCAGCAACAGCAACAACAGCAGCAGCAGCGGTGAAACACCGCCGCGATCTTCTATGCATAACATACAACACCCTAATTGCTAAGTATATCGATGTGCTATTATCTTACTACACATACATATTTTACACTGCCTCCTCTTTTTCTTCTTCCGTTTTTCCCGTCTTGCTTCGAACGAACGAATTCGCGCTCGCGAAAGACATCATCGCTAAGGCTGAAAAGAAAGCGCATATCACGTACGACTCGTACACCGCGTCTTTTAGAATTAAGTAATCCAACAACCACGTCATCGCGGGCTGTAACAAAAAATACCTCGCGGTTATGTTTGGGCCTAAAAGTTTTGAACTCTTTGCGAAAATGATCAAATTCATCGCGCTCGGAAAGAACGCGCCGAAGAGCACGGCGTATACACCGTCGGACGATAAAGTCCAAATATCTCTCGCGGTACCGTGGGCGATTAAACCAACGATGAGTAACCAAAACGCGCCTATACCAGTCATTGCCGCGTTGACTACCTCGATTGGAATATTTGCGTTTATAATCATTTTTTGCATGACGATTGCCACTGAACTCGCCAACGTGTTGGTTAACATCCATATCGCGCCGACGGCAACGTTCGGCGCTTCGAACTCTTTCGGGTCCCCAAACATCAGCGCACCTTCATACGAACACACGATGGCGACGCTAATCGTCACGAACAAAATCGCTAAAACTTTCATCGCGTTTTCCGGATGTTCTCGATTCACCTCCCGAAACGAAAAGTGTTCCACTCGCAACAGCGCCGAGAAGAAAAACGTCAACACCGGCGTCGTCAACACCAACGCCGAGGTCACGTCTGGTCCCGCGTTCGCGTTCGCCAAGACGACCGATCCTCGTATGAGTGCTAATATCGCGCCTAAAACTACGGAAACTAGGATTATTTGCGTCGATGTCACTTTATTTTCATCGTCGTTTTTCTTTTTGGCGTCTGTATTTACACCAACAGCAACAACGGCATCAGCCGCCGTCTTCTTCTTCTTCCTTAAAGCTTCCGTGGTACTCTCCATCGCGTCACCATCACCCTCTTCTTCTCCTAGACCACCCTCCTCTCCCCCCCCCTCTTCTTCTTCTTCTTCTTCTTCTTCTTCTTCTCCTTCTTCTTCTTCTTCTTCTTCTTCTTCTTCTTCTTCTTCTTCTTCTCTCGAACGACGACGACGAAACCACCAAAAACAACAATACGCCGTCAGTAACACGCACGCTAAAAGTTCTCGGTAAAAAGACAAAACCAACGCCTTCGTGGAACTTCTCAGCGCGACCGCGAAGACAATGTGCATGCCCATCCAATTCACCTGAGAGAGAAACAACAAGAAGTGCGTTTGGAGAATACTCTTCGCGTTGTTGTCGTTCTTCTTGTTGTTGTTTTCATCGTTGCTCTCCGTCGTATCATCGCGCGCGCTCATTTTTTTTTTCTCGCGTGTGAAGCAGAAAGAGCACTTTTTTTTTATCCATTTTTTTTCTTCATTTTTATACATATACATATTTTGACGACGACGATGATGACGATGATGACAACAACGACGACGACGACGCGTGGCATTTCTTCCTCCTCCACCTTTTCTTCTTCTCGCGGCGGCGGCGGCGGCGGCGGCGGCGGTCTTTTTTACATCATTGATGATAAAAACAGCGGTGGTAGTGGTGTTCACGGAAAGCATCATTTTTGTAAACAACAACGGCAACGACTTTCGTGTTCTTCTTCTTCTTCTTTGTCTTTGTCTTCTTCGTTGAACGGATGAAGACTACGAAGA
>Ga0255766_10003990_pt1 | contig 12693 bp, 14 predicted proteins | sample 071ome_23_FD_179966 | JGI IMG/M metagenome (GOLD analysis project Ga0255766, IMG submission 179966) | Coastal salt marsh microbial communities from the Groves Creek Marsh, Skidaway Island, Georgia - 071403BT metaG (version 2) | ecosystem: Environmental > Aquatic > Marine > Intertidal zone >... | reverse complement strand
GATTGCGTAAGTAGATCCGTACTGGTTGATTCTTCTATAATCTTCGCTAATAAATTCCCTGTAAGATTTCATAATTGAAGAACCGATTTTAACTATTTAGATTTATTTTTATCGTTCAGACCTTGCTTAAGTAATTTTTGCAACTCCGATGTAGAACCAACAAACAAGGCATTGTTAGTGACATTCGTTGGTCCTTTTGGATTCTCTTCAGTTACATCCTTAAGTTTCTTTTGCAGATCCATGAGCTTATCTGCAGTGTCAGCAACACTTTTAATTAACTGACCTGCAACTTCATACGCTCTTGGTGAATCTGACTGTTGAGAAACTTCTAAGATTCCATCAATAGCCTCTTGACCTTTTTCGATCAAAGAATAGAGTTGACCTCTAGTGTATTCATAGTCTCTCTGTACGTCTGGAATATCCTCTCTCTTTTTGATTTTCCCAGAAGGTTTCTTTACAATCTCAGTCTGTTCGACTGGAGTTGCCTCAATGTCTAACGCATTGTCAATGGAGTCAAAGTTATTGCTCATAGATCAGTATCCACTGTCTGACTAACACTATACGATTGACCATCGGATCTGTAATCGTACCTCGTTTCACCAAATCCGAAGTCATCTCCTTCTTCAATTTGTTCATTATCTATGTAATTGATTACATGGACTGGCGTTTCAATATCATGGGAAACAATTTCCGATTGATATTGACCTCTGGTCACTGTTAATCTATTACCACTCTTACCTCTAATAGACATGACCTCAGAATCAATCTGAATGAAATCATTTACATTGAATGGAGTAGCATCAGTTACATTAAAGGCAGTAACGAGCTCGGAAACGATTTCGGAAGTCTTGGTTGTAGTATCTTGGTTATAATCTTTTGCAGCAACAGGGACTGCAGTATATCTGACTTGTCTTGTTGGAGTTCTAATGTTGGATGTATCTGTGTAGAAGTCCGCTTGTACTTTCTTAATAAGACCGTCACTGCTTGCATTGATAGGACCAAACAGGTAACTCTTACAGGTGAAGTTTAGTGTATAGATGAGAGCTCTTCTAGTCATAAAATCACCCTCATAATTATCTTCCATTGAGATATTATCTAAAGTGATAGGCATATCTCTCTTCTCACCAATAACATCTACCAAATCAATTGATAGATTGAATGATGGTTGGAAGTATGGTAAGATCTGTTCAAGAATTTGCAAAGCATCTTCATTCAATTTGCAAATGATGCTCAACTGAATATTGAAGTTATAGGGCACTGGCATGTACCCCTTAATCAATTTGGAGGTCTCTTTATTGACTGCTTTAAAAGTCTGCATAGTAGAAACTTTTCTACTTGCATCGTAAGAACATCCAAGGAGTTCAAAGGACATTCTTGGAAGAGTTAACGCACCTGCAGGACGCCCAGGAGATCTCAAGTCTCTATTCTGTTCCAGTCTCGCAAGAAATTTCTGAATAGGTCCATATGAAATGGGAACCTTTAACACACTGACCGTGTTATCGGCACTATCCTTATGCTGGATCTCAATATTATTAAAAAGAGTACCGAAAGAAATAATAGTCTTTCGGATAATCTCATGGTAAAAGTGAGAGGTTAACATGATATTTCCAAGTAATAAAGCTATTTAGAACTCACCGAATGGATTCTTTTCACTGAAGTCTATGATTTTATCAGCTTCCTCTTGAATCTCTTCATTAGATGCGAAAGGAACATTATCGAAATTATCTTCGATTGTAGAAATTCTATAACTGACACCTGCACCGACAACCGCTTCACCAATTGCAAAGTTTCCATTTGGAATAGCAACTGTAAGGATACGATTGAGTGAATCCCAGGATTGTACATATGCACTAGTTCCCGTAGAAACACCCTTGACAACGCTGTTGATTTCGTAGTCACCAAAGAATGCAGTTTCTACTTTCTCTATAGTTACGTCTGGAGTGAAGGTATATCCAACACCAGCATTACTGTATCTAATTTGAGTTACAGTTCCTGCAGTGCTTACAACTGCTTCTGCTTGTGCATTCTCGATCGATCTTGCAGTATTTGAAGACTGTGGAATAAAGATAGAAGTGATTCCCACTGTTGGGATAAAGTTATATCCAAAACCACCAGTAGAAATCGCAACTGGTCCGAGGACTCTTTCCCCGAGAACACAAGTAGCAATAGCACCAGCAATCGATCCACCTCCTGTGAAGGTAACAGTAGGTGGAGTTGTATATCCAGTACCAGGATTGATCAGAAGAATTCTATCAATTGCCTGATTCTGCAAACCGCCTCTACTGGTCATGATTGCAACAGCAGTTGCCTGATCTCCCAGTCTTGGTTCTTCAATAGTCATCAATGGATCACTAATGTATCCACTACCACCATAAACAATAGATAAAGATTCTACTTCTCTTGCTGCATTGAGGTTGGCAACAACAACTGGATACTCATTGTTTAGGTTATTGACACGTTGTGCAGACGTGCTCATTTGTGGATCAATTTCCTGTTCTGTCTCACTTGTGGGAACTAGAGCACTACTAGTCGTTCTAAATGCAGAGTCTCCTGTGACGTTAATAGTTAAGTGATCTAGGTATCCCTCAAATCCTCTAGTGATGGTATTTAATTTTCCTGCACCATTAGTATCTGCACCAATGTGGAGTCTATCTCCAGCAAAGAACATAATGGGGTCTGCGTTTGGATAATCGGATCCAGTGTTTCCATTAACGGAAAGAGTCGCATCATTACCAACTTGTTCTACTCGGATAAAGTTCCAAGCATTTAAAGTTAGTGGATTTGTATTTTCAACACTAGTAGTACCAGAAGCATATACGACAGTACCTGATGTTCTATGATATAGTTTGATTCTATTGGACCAAAGAAGAACACCACCAAAGTTTGGATCTGGATCTAACTTAGTTGGGTAGAACCAAAAACTAATTACGGTTCTGCCATCTGCAGTTGTTCTTGTATCTAAGTTTACTGGGAAATCAAAATTAGCATCCCTAGTATCACTATAAATTTGATGATGTAGAGAGTTATTTCCAAATTTAATTTGAGAAGAAATAGCTCTATTAGGAGGCGTGAACGTCACATTTGGAATTGTGATGTGATTCGTTCCTTTATATGTTATACTTACTTCTTGGACTGAATCGTAGTAAGCAGTTGCAATACCAGTTGCTTGATTTCCTCTGGTTGGTTTTGAAATGTATACGTCTGGTGTGGAAATATAATTACCTTCATTAAACAGTCGTACATACTGTACCGACTTGGTTCCAATAATTGTAGATGCCAAAGAAACTGAAGCAAGAGCATTCGATGTGTAATCTTCGACCATCTGTATCTTGAGAAGTTGTCCACCAAGACCAATGGGTTCAATAACATCTTCCCCATTGACACCATGCTCTGTGTCTGGAAGAGTGATAACCTCATCTTCATATTCAAAGATCTCACACTTAAGTTCATACATGTAGAGATCGTTCAGTTGGTAGAAAGGAACTTTTGTTTCTACAAACTTAATTTCAAATAGAGCATTATCAAGAGGGAGATAAATTAAGTCTCCTTCTTGTGGTCTAGTAGTTACTTTAATTTCGCCTTCTGGAAATAATTTTAGGAAGGGAGTAATGAAATCATCATACCTTTCCTTGGAAATTACTAGAGTCAACTCATCTTGCGATCTAACTCCAAACTTAGAAAGAATTTCGGAGGGGGATCCAAAACCCTCATAGTTGGATAGGTATGCTTCCAATCTAAAACTATCATCAAATCTAGAAGCAGTAATCTCTTTAATTACTGAGTTTGTATTGACAATCTTTCTAGGTAGATACAAAACATCCTGACCGAACATCTTCAGATGCTCGTTTACCAAGTCCTGAACAAGTCTTTGTTCGCTTGGTGACCCGTGTAGGAAAAATGGATTTAAAGGCATTATCCTATAAAATCTAGAGGTGGCATTGCGAACTCGGACATCAACTTCTGTTCAAGTTCTTCTAGTTCTCTAACAGCATCATCATATAACTGTCTTCCATTCATCTCCAATCCACCAGGAAGTTTAACTCCTTGGAATTTAATGAGGTTTTGTCCCCATTGTCTTTTGATTAGAGAAGTAACGTATCTCTTTAACCAAGAGTCGTTGTATACCGCCGTAGAACTATTGGGATCTACAACCCTATAACAATCAATTACTAAGTAATGATTGTCTGTTAGACTCTGTAGATCGATATCTAAATATAAACGATTGTTCTTTTTGTTAAATCTAATCTGAGCATCTGGATTGATAATAAAGTCCAGAGTTTCTAAGTAAGATTTAACCATACTATAGTTCAAGAGATCTATAGCACCATAGTAATATAGGTCATTAAGGAACAGTTGATATTTAATATTGAATAGACCGTCAGAAACCGATGACGAATCTACTTTAAATATCTTGTTAACACCAATAACACTATCTGGAAGAGGTAAGTAATTAGCACCTTCCTCATATTCCATCATAGTGACGCCACCATGAGAACTCGTTCCAGTGGTTGTGGAAGCAATGCCTACAATGGTAGTCTTTTCTGCCTCAGTAAGTTTATGCTTTAAAAAGACTCTATCTATTCCCTCACCATGTCTTTCATGGTAGAATTGGATGGCATCATCGATAAGATCTTCGATCTGATCATCATCGACGTTAATTTCCAATACTGGTTTTCCGAGTCTTCGTAAACAATATTCCTTCAACTCGTCTCTACTAGAGGGCTTTGCCATTCCCAAACTCTATAGGTTTCTCCAAAGTATTTATGATCGCATGAAAAAGTATTTTATTGATGAAAGCGAGGTATTTGCAGTCAACGAAAACCTAAACGCCAAGGTGGAGTTGATGGGACCTGAGAAAAAACCAATTGTTTATATCGACAACTTTTATAAAAATCCAGACATAGTTAGAGAACTCGCTATTTCTATCCCACCAACATTTAAGAGAAAAATCTGCGGTGGCTTACCTGGTGCAAGAGTTAGTGTAAATTTTGATTTAGATCATCTAGTTCCAGTTTGGATTAATATCGCTAAAGAAGTCTATGGACTAGACAAATCGGAAGAGGATAAGTTTAGGGAATCATGTGAAAGACTTGCATTCTCCGTCAACGTAACTGCAGAAGAACAATGCCGTATACCACATATTGATTATCCAAGAGAGATCACTGATCTTAGTGGTGGATGGGCAGGGGTAATCTACTTAAATATACCAGAAGAATGTCATGGTGGAACAGGATTTTATACTTATAATGGAAAGAGTTGCCCAGATGGGACCGAAGAAGACCTTTGGGATGAGGAGATAGTGAATGACAGTGTTGGTCCTTGGGAACTAGTTCATTTAGCAGAAATGAAATATAATCGTTTAATATTCTATCCAGATAATTTTTTTCATAGTATATACCAACACCCTGGTCATTTCAAACACAGTGAACACAAATATAGATTAGCTCAATCCATTTTCTTACCAATTCCAAAGTCATGAAGAAATATTTTATTGATGAAAGAGAGGTCTTCGCTCTAAACGAAGGTCTTGAGGCAAGAGTAGAACTTATGGGGTGGGAAAAGATTCCCATTGTTTATATTGATAACTTTTACAAAAACCCAAAGTTGGTAAGAGATCTCGCTCTGCGTTGTCCACCAACTTTACACAATAAAAGGATCCTTGCTGGATGCCCAGCGAGGGTTGAGTTGGCAGTAGATATTGATCATTTCATCCCAGTCTTTGAAGAGATTGTTACTGAAGTATATGGATTAGAACCCAATAAACGTGAAGCATTTAGAAGATCATGTATGGACAATCCATTCATTGTTAATGTGACTAAGGATCTAGACCCACGACCTCATATTGATAATACAATGGACGCTGTTGGTGGATTTGCTGCTCTAATTAATCTTAATACCCCCAAAGAATGTAAGGGTGGTACTGGATTCTATACGTATAAGGGTATGCAAGTAAATCCACAACAAGATGGCATACAAATACCAGAATGTCCACCTTTCCCAGATACCTCTGGTCCATGGGAATTAATTCATTTAGCTGAGATGAAGTATAATAGATTAATCTTCTATCCAGATCAAGTTCTACATGGAGCTTATGTTAAAGAGGGAATGTTTGATGAAAATACTTGGAGATTAGTGCAAATGTATTTTATGACGGTGAGTAGGTTTCTATGATAATTTTAACAGGACATAGTGGTTTTATTGGATCTCACTTTCTTCGTGCCATAGAAGAAATGAGAGAACCAGTCATTTGCCTTGGTATGGATGACTGTTGGAAGTTCATGAGATCTTTTACTGACTGGAAAAAAATTACGCAGATAATTCATCAAGGAGCAATGTCATCCACTACGGAAAAGAACTGGATGCAAATATCTCATTACAATCAAACATTCACCGCACACTTGTTTGATAAAGCAATCGAATATCAAATTCCCGTTAAATATGCTTCTTCGGCTTCAGTATATGGGAACCAGACCAAAGATTTGAAAATCATAAACCCATTAAATCAATATGCAATATCCAAATTAATTATTGACTACTATGTCTTAGATCATATTGATAAGTTCAGACATATTCAGGGATTCAGATATTTCAACGTTTATGGATCTGGAGAAGACCACAAGGGAGATCAAGCAAGTCCAGTTTCTAAGTTCACTAAACAAATCAAACAAACAGGTAAACTCCAACTATTCGAAGGATCCGATAAGTTCTATAGGGACTTTGTGTGTGTTGATGATGTCGTAAACGTTGTAATGAATAACGATGCTCCTAGTGGGATCTATGACATTGGAACTGGGAATCCAATATCTTTTCAGGACGTTGCAGAATTAGTCGCAAAAAAAGAGGGTGGTAAAATAAAAACCATCCCCTTCCCCAAACATCTAAAAGGTAAATATCAGGACTATACTTGTGCTGATGTTAGTTGGATTGACTATCAGTTTCGATCTGTTGAGAGTTATCTTGAGTCACAAAATTGATAAACATAGCTGACATATATTTCGGATTCGATACTGGTACACATCCTTTGTGTGGAAATAAGTAGTTGCATGGGAATATCAAAACCCTTCCCTTCTTTGGTTTGACTCCTATTCCCCATGTTGGAAAGAGTGTTTCCCCACCTTCATCAACATCATTCAAGTAAATTAATACGGCAAATAATCTACCAATAGTAGATCCAGCATGTTGATCTATGTGCGTTTCAAATATGCCATCATTTACTTCGTATTTTCTGATAGAGTATCCATTAATAAACAAATCCGTTATTGGAGCAGTTACTCCACTTTCAACAATTTTTTGATACGCTCTTTGTGTGGTGTCAGTTAAAATTTGAGAAATTTCATTCTCCGCTGGAACAGTAGCTTCTCTACATCTTTTAGAGTTTGTATCTAAAATATGTTCATCTGTAGATCCAGTATTAACTACACCATCTAAATGAAGATCTTCATTATCATGAAACCATTGGATCATGTTGTCGCAGTCTTCATTAGTGATAAACTCATCGAAGACATAGATGAGGTCTGTTATCTTTGATTCTGAATCAATAAGAGCGCATTTAGTCACCAGATTCTATCCTATTACTATCTTCATCAAAATGTTCTGTACTGAACTCGAATAGTTCAGTATCTTCCAAAGCAATCATCCTGTGTTTCATTCCGACAGGAACGTGGAACTTATCTCCTCTTTCAAGAGTCCCAACAGTAGCAAGTTCAATATTATCGTCCCAACCATATAGGATTGTAATTCTTCCGCTCTGAACGTAGAATACTTCATCTTTTTTCTTATGGTAATGCCAGGAACATTTCTTACCTTTTGCTAGAAATAAAAGTTTACCACAATACTGCTCACAGTTTACAATCCACTTCTCATATCCCCATCCCTTAGGGACAAACTTAATTGGATCTCCTGCTCTAGGTCTTGAAGAAATCATCAGAGTGTACTCCTTTATCGTCAATGTAATAATCCCCAGCGGGTTTACCAAGATGCAATTCGTGGAACTCACAACCCCAGGATCTTAATTGGTCGTAAGTAAAATTGTAAAATGTTTTATGGGATAACATTCGAGAGTTCCGAAATCTACCCATACCTCTGGCAGTCAAATATACAATGTAGTGACCTTCATTGTATAGTTTATTTATTTTAGCAATCCTATCAGGAATTGGTACTGCTTCTGTGTATCTTCCTTCGCCTTTTCCAGGAACACAAATGGTCCCGTCAATATCAACAACGTATCTCATAATTAAGGTCCTACTGGTGGTTTTTCTAAGTGAATATTTCCAGAAATAGTTATTCCCTCATTGCCATTAAGAACGTAGTGTTCAATCCAAGAAGGAAATATGATTATATGTTTTGGTGGAAGATTGGGAATAAAATCCATTGGAATAATATTTGAATATATTCCCCACTGATTCATAATATCTTTCCTAGAAGGATGCATGAAAACAGTTTTTCCTTCTTCTACAGTATTATAAATTACAAAACTCCACTGAGCACCAGAGTGAATATGTGGATCTTGCCAGTCAGTTTTTTCATACTTGTTTCTCCATACCTGACTTATAAAAAATGGTTCATCACTAAACTGACCAATACATTCTGCAATTTCAGAACAAAGATAATGATACGAATCATCTGTTAATCTATCTCTTCCCATAGTAGTTGGTGTTCTACTTAAAAAAGAATCACTATATTCCAAATCTGGATCACAGAATTCAATTTTTTCCAAATCAATAGGCTCAATAAAGCATAGGATTGGAAACATTACTTGGGGATTTTTCATAGTAATGAATTAATATTTTCTTGAGTTAACTGATACGTTCCTGGGTGTTCGACTGATATTGCAGCAGCTCTATTTGCAAAGTCAATAGACTCTTGCATTTTCATAGTCATAAGATAGTGAAATACTAATGCTGCAAGGAAGGTATCTCCCGCTCCACAAACATCAAAGACTTTAACTTCTTTTGGTTGAAAAATGATACCTCTCCATCTAACTCCTTTAGAGCCAAGAGTAACAATTAGATTTTCATCATTAGGTAAACTACTCTTATCTAATAAATTATACTCCTTCTCATTAATTTTGAAGAAGACGTTCTTTTTGTTGAAGAGAACTCTTTTTTTAGTATCAACAAAAATAGGACCATTAAAGTTATCAGCAATAACTCTGAGTCTCTGATCGTCTACGAATCCCTTGTCATAATCAGAGATTACAATGGCATCATAGGATCCATGCATGAATGCCATTTTGACCTGTGGAGCGGCAAGAGGAGTGACTTCAGGAGTAGTATCAACTCTCAGTAATTGGTAGTTACTCTTCTTATCTATGAATCTAGTTTTTACAATCTTTTCTTTTTGGGTAATTAGATTCGTTCTAATACCAAATGCTCTCAGATTAGCATTGACATTTGCTGCCATACCAGGTTTTACCTCACCGTCTATTCTATCAAGAACTGGAATAGGTCCTTCTGGATTCAATCTTGAGCAATCACCATAGATATATTCATCATCACAGGAATCGCCAATGACCAATACCGAAAACTGTTTCATTGATTTCTAATTTTTTCAACAACATTACTACTGGCATATCCTCCGACTCTAGGTAAGAACCTAACTTCTTTGGCATGTTCATATCCAATAACAGGTCCATCTTTCCAATCATCACCCAAGAGTAGGATATCTGGACTATAAAGCTTTATTAGACTTGCCAGTTGATCTTTAGATGAAAAATATACCACAGTATCTATGTACTTTATTGCCTCTAACATTGCAACTCTATAGCATAGATCATTTACTGGTTTATTGTCTCCCTTATCCGCCCTAATCTTTTCATCGGTGTCTGTTGCTACAATGACACGATCCCCAAGAGATCTTGCTACCTTGAATAGTTCGATATGTCCTGGATGGAGAATATCAAAGGTTCCATTAACAAATACAGTCTTCATAGTAATCTATTTTGATTTTCGTTTCTTGGTCCTATACTGTCAATATGCTTGAGAACCGTTTCATGTGAACTCGATTCTACCATAGATTTAATGTGATTATCAATATAATATTTAAATCTTACATCTACAGTATTTTTCATATGTTCATAATATGTTTTTCCTGGGATATTGGGAACAATTTGAGATAACCAAGCAGCCCAATTATCTCCACCAAAGAATCCCAATTTTTGCAATCTAGAAGTTGACTTTTGTGGATTGGTGAGTAATTCTTCTTGTCGAATTTGCATATCGGACTTCTTATGTTTTTCTCTGACATACTGCCAAAAAGGTTCTTCTCTTTCACAATATGAATAGTGCATGTTCACATAATCAACAGAAGTTTCGAAACATGCTTTCATATTAGCATTGAACATATCTCTATCATGATCAGCATAATAACCTCCAGATATTGCAGTGAATACGTGTTCACCGCATCTAATCATTAATGCTAGGCCAGTGCTTTCTAAAGGTTCGATAAATCCAGCACTCAATCCACAGAAAACTACATTCCCAACCCAATGTTGTTCACTGTGATATGGATCCCAGTTAATTACTTTTAGATCATCTCTACTGATTCTGTTATCCCAATAATCAACGAAAGCGGTCTTTGCATCTTCTGGATCTGTGATATTTCTATTGAATACTAGTCCAGTTCCCATTCTGGATCTGGTTGGGATTGTCCAAATCCACCCATCAGACACTGCTTCACATTTAGTGAATGGAAGCATCTCTTTGGTTTTGTCCTTGTACTCTACTCTTCCTGCAACAGCAGTATTGACAAATAATCGATCATCAAGATCGATTCTCTTGTGATGTTTACCGAGGACTCTATTGAATCCAGAACAGTCAATAAACAGATCGGAGTTAACTACGCTACCATTTTCCGTAATAATAGAATGTACATTTTCACCATCCCATATAACCTGATCAATATTATCCTTAATATAATTCAACTGACCTTTGGTCTCTTCCATAAGATACTTAACTAATAATCCACAATCAATGTGATTTGCATAAGTATCATGAATATAATCCAATTCAATCATATTTTGAATGGCACTTTTATAAAGTGCTTGGATTTCTAAAATACTATGTTCTTGATGATTGGTCCAAACATCATAGAGGGGAACTCCAGCACAATCGGTAAATCCAAATGGATGCCAAACAGTCTTGTCTTTTTTACCCCAACCAGGAAAAAGAATACCGCCCTTCAAAGTAGAATCTACTCTATGCATCCATTCATGTTCTTGAAATCCCATGGATCTCATATAATTTGGAAAAGATAATAGAGTTGCTTCTCCAACACCAATTCGTTCTGGTTCTTTCTTGTCAATGATAGTTACATTGAAAGCACCAGGAAGTCTTCTTGCAAAGTAAGTGGCAGTAAGCCACCCAGCTGTGCCACCACCTACGACAGTAATATTTTTTACATCATACATGTCAATTCTTGATTTCGATCATCAATCCATATTCAGGTAGATACACATACTCAATTAGACTGTTCGCAAGAGTTCTGCAAGCATCATCAAGATCTTCTACCAGAGGTTCTCCACCTAAATTGAAGGAAGTATTAAAGATGATTGGACAACCAGTCTTCTCATGGAAGTTACTGATCAGTCTGTGATAATACTTATTCTGTTCCTCCGTAACAGTTTGAATTCTACAAGTTCCATCAACGTGAATGATTGCTGGAATCTTTTCTTCAATACCTTCCTGACATCTTACTGCATACATCATGAATGGAGTTTCATCCATACCACGGAGATCAAACCATTCGTGTACATGTTCTTTTAGGATAGAACCAGCGAAAGGTCTGAAGTATTCACGTCTCTTAATCGTGTTTACATGGTCTTTTCCATCTGGATCGCGGGGATCATACAGGATTGAACGATTACCCAATGCACGAGGACCAGCCTCAGATCTGCCTTGGAACATTGCAACAATGTTTTTGTTGGTAATCAACTCAACTACATCATCATCGGTTGCCTCAAAGACCCTATCAGCGTCATACTTGTCGGCAATATCTACAATTTGATCAACAGTGTACATATGTGTAGGTCCAGTATAAAGATTTTCGAGTGCTGGTTTTACTTTGTTATCTTCAGTTACTCTATGATATTGAAGAAGAGCTGCACCAATTGCAGTTCCAGCATCATTACTAACAGGTTCCACAAATAGGTTAATGCCCTCATCCTTAAGTTGTTCAAGATACCAATAGTTAGCAACACAATTCAAAGCGTATCCACCAGAGAGAACAACGTTCTTCTGTCCACTCATCTCAACGGCTTTACGGATTAAATCCAGAACCATTTGTTGAGACTCTGTTTGGATGGCGTATGCCATGTCTCTACGGTTCTCTAAGGTGGTTAAGTCACCATCGTACCCTTCTGGTGTTTGTAACTCTTTGAACCTGTTCTGGTTGACCAGGGCACCGTTAGGATACGTTGGAATAATAACATCCCTATTTGAAGTTTTCCACTCTGACATTCCATCGTAATCAGAGTAGATTTTGGGAATTTTGTCATTAGGATTTCCATATGGGAATAGACCCATAGTTTTACCAGCTTCGATAGGAGCCCAACCACAATATTGAGTTACCGCTTCATATGCTTTAGTAATTCCAGCACTGTCATCTAGTATAAGTTCATGCGTACCTTCTTCTCCCTCTCTTTCACTGGAAAACTCGGGAATCCTTGCGGATTGCCATGGTCCTCTTCCACCTTGG
>Ga0255766_10003986_pt1 | contig 12696 bp, 6 predicted proteins | sample 071ome_23_FD_179966 | JGI IMG/M metagenome (GOLD analysis project Ga0255766, IMG submission 179966) | Coastal salt marsh microbial communities from the Groves Creek Marsh, Skidaway Island, Georgia - 071403BT metaG (version 2) | ecosystem: Environmental > Aquatic > Marine > Intertidal zone > Salt... | reverse complement strand
GACTCCGGATAAAGTGTGGCTAGTGCCCCGTCAATCGTGAATTGACGGGTATAGTTTCTTGAGTTTGATGCGTGCATCAGACGTTTTAAATTGCCAATCAATTGTAACTTTTTTCTCGTTTCTTTTCTTCGTCCATTGCTCGGTTTCATCCTTGAGCTTTTCCATTGTTGGAATTCGCCGATCCAGGCATTGGCGTCCCAAGACGCTTAATTCGGTTTCTGCAATGTTCAACCAGCTGCCGTGTTTTGGGGTGTAATGAAACTCAAAACGTTCCATTAATTCCCTGGCCTTTTTAGGCTCGAATGCCTCGTAAAGCGAGGCAGGGTGATGCGTGTTAAGATTGTCTTGAACCAACACGATTTTTTCCGCATCTGGGAAATGAACTTCGGCCAGTTTTTGCAGGCAATGTGCGTAATCAACACGCTGCTTGCGCTTGGTCACAATGACCTCACGCCACCCCTCCAATGGAGCGCACATCATAAAGATCGTTCCAACACCTTTACGTTCATATTCGTAATCGATTTTCTCCACTCTTCCAATGGCCATGGGCTTCAGCGAGCGGGTGTGGTCGACCAATTGTTTTGTCGTTTCGTCCATGCATACCAGTGGCCGAAGTGGATTACGCTCTCGAGCATAGACTTCGAGCACATCCTCCATGTTGCAGACGAATTGGGCATTGGCTTTTGGGGGAATACACCATTGTTTTTTACGCCATGGCTTCAATTCGTTTTTATGAAGCGTAGCACGCACTGTCTCGTGACTAATGGAAGGCACGATTTCAAGTTCCACTAATTGATCGGCTAGCAAACGCAATGTCCACCGAGCCTGACCTTCCGGTGCCTTTGAGCATGCCAAAGCAATAAGGTGGGCCTCTGCCCTACCATCAAGTTTGCGCAAATATTGCCGATCCGGATTCTTACGTTTCAGAGAGGTTTCCAATCCATGCTCGACAAAACATTGTCGAGTTCGTTCGACAGTCCGAAGGCTGACAAATACCGATTCTGCAATAGCCGTATCACACATGCCATGTTCATGCTCCTCATCGGCAAGTAACAGGATGCGAGCCCGACGTTGTTTATGAGCAGCGGCCTTGCCTTTGTTGATGATTTGCTTCAATTGTTGACGTTCTTCTTCTTCAAGTTGGACGCGATATATTTTGCGCATCAACTTCAATTAGATATATTAATTCAAAGTACAAGTAATATTAGCGGAATACCCGTCATTTCAGCTTAGACAAGCCACTAGTTGGTCACATCAGGAAAGACGACGCGATAAAATTCACTTTGCTTATTTGCGTTTGAAAGGTAAGGCGTTTTGTGATCAGCCACATCCACCCATGGCCCGTAAACACTGTTTGAAATCTGCAAGATCCCTGTGTAATGGATGGTCAAAATACCGTTCTTAAATAAAATGGATTCGATAGCTGGTTCCTTGTTGCTGGAAACAACCTCCACAACGAGCCTGAATTCCGTGTAATCCCCTTCTTCGCTTCTTACTTGGTAGATCACAGAGTAAAGGCCGGTCTGGCCCGCGTTAACATTGTGATCAATCTTTACGAGATGACTGATATCGTTTCCATTTTTACTGATGGCCTCAGCGAACGGAGGAACGAAAGGTGCATCCATAGGCCAAATCAATGGAGATTGTGCATTGACGATCAATTTCAAGTTATCGGCGGGCGGTTCAGTTATCTTTGGAACACCTTGATAACTGAACCAGTCCATGCCCCCTAATCCCCCTAAAAGGACCAACTGATTCATGTTATGAACATAAGATCCAGGATAAACGTATGAGTCTTGTTCGTTTGCAACTCGGGTGTCGAATACTTGTACCGAAGAGTTCAGCCCAATGTCACGCGTCAATTTTAATTGTGTAGGGTAATGGATAAGTTGAGCTGAAAGCAGCGGTTCAAACGTTGCGAATATCCAAACCCAAACCGTAAGTTGAATCAATTTCATAATGGAAAGTAAATTCTTATCAATTCTGGGCAGCAGGAACTGTCAGGAAAGCATAACCAAGATCGGAAAACGCTTCCGGTTTAAAGGTACACACAAGTTTTTTGGTAAAATCGGCTCCTATCAATTGAAATGCCCCATCGGGTGTTACCTCTGATATGAGGGTTTTATCGATCGATTCATTTTCATTGATGACCAATACATGGAGTCTTCCTTTTTGAACATTACCACGATTACCGGCAATCCTGACAAATCCGTTAAGCAATTTGCTTCTTTCATCAATGTCGATGAATGTTTTTAAACCACCAAAAACTTTAACACTACCGCCGCCTTCATCTGAATCCAAGGGATGCCCATCTTCCTCGCCAAATTCACCTGGAAATGCATTTTTGATGATGGCAGATATCGATACGTAAGCATTGTTGTATGGATCAGTTATTTTGATATTGTCCCGTATGTCTTTCCTATACTGAACACCAATCATGATTTGTCTTTCTTCTTCCGGACGCAATACCGCTATGGGTTCCGGATTAAATACTTGAAAGAACGATCTACTTGGACGGGCAAATACCTCAAATTCTTTCATTTCATCGTAGTGATTGGTTATGGTGACGGGCACGACAGCAATGTTGGCGGGACTGCTTGAAGTGGATTCCAACCAAGAGTAATTGGATTGTGCTTCATTGTTTTCAAGAGCTCTGCCTGATTCAGCAAATTCCATGGCCTGACCCTCAATTGTGTAACTGCCTGACCATCTTTTCACAACCACTCTGAGGCATTTATGGTATTTGCCATCTATTTCAGTTCCGGTAGAAAAAACGCCTCGTGTCTCACCTCCCGACCATGTTTCAACAAAATTACTTCTTGCTTCAATTTGGTCTATAGTATGCATCCCCAATGAGGACCAGGTGTCCGAGGAGCCTGATGTTGCGTTGTAATCTTTTACAAACAACTCAACCCTTACATTCTTAATCGGAAGACCAAAATTGTTATGAACCCTGACCTTGACTTCGTTCGGCAGATCTTTGTGGGGTAAATTGTACAACTCGGGATCTTCCATATTCCAGGCATTTTCCACCCAGATATCGGGAGATTGGTAGTTCCCCGTCCATGGCCGAATCGATGGATCAGGACCTTGATTTGCCTGATTGGCTAACGAAGCCCTGGTATATTTGATGGTTATCTCACCATATTCATCGTTGTAGTTTGCTGTTGGAAGAATTTCCATTTCTTCCAACAAATCGTTATTGGATACATTATCCAGTTTCAACTCTTGCCCTGAAACGCTTGGAACAAGAAAAGGGCCATCATGTTTTAACTCACCGTGACCTGAATAATCCTTCCATATTTTATCAACCGTATATGCATTCGATTCTACAAAATTCCGTGCATCCACATCGGTCACCCCGGCAGCGGGTCTGCCGATGTTACCGGGTGAAAGCCCCACCCAATGCGTGTCGTTATCAGAAGGCGCCAACATTAATTCGCGCTGCGGAGAACCTGCAGTTACCTGGGCCAAGGTATTAAAACCCGGCCCCAAATTGGACCATGTTTCAAAAATCTTGAAATACTCAGCAGGATTTACAACCGAGGTTTTTTTCCTAAAGGAATCATTGTAATCAAAGTAGTCTGTTACGACTGTGCTGTGGAATGGAAACAAACCGAAACCGTTTCGGTTCGGACCGCGATATTCGACCGTCAAATTGTTTCCGTCTGCCAGTCGAATTTCAAGACCAGCAAGTAAGTCACCTTCCAGATTGGGATTCGCATCATTCAAATTTGCTAATTTGTAAGTTTTGGTGAATGACTCAAAAGCCTGTTCAATGGGTATGCTCTTAGGGTTGAAGACAGCAATATCTTCAGCTTCAAACCAACCTCTACTAAATTTGCTTGGCATAACGTGGTCCGCAAACCTTGATTGGCTGGACATGACGTCATGTATGCTTGGAGTCCTTCCTGCCACGGCATCAGAGTGATTGCTACCTGTCGATGCATAGTGATCCGGAAGTTTTAGAATGGTGTGCCCCATTTCGTGCAGAGTGAGCGATGATATTCTGTCAATCTTACCACGCTCTGTGCTGTAACCATCCATGATCCAAGCTCCAGAGCTCACTACGGCACCACCAAAGGCCCAGCTCTTCAAATATACATTGTATTCTGAATGTTTAACGGAAGGCAACCACCAGTATTGGTAGATCGTTCCATCCAATCCAAGTGATTCAATGGCCTCATCCGCATAGGATTTCAAGGTGTTCTCAAGAGCCGTTGGACGTGTCAGAAAAAATGGTCCGCTCTGGACATCAAGCTCCAACTCCATGACATGAAAGGAACCTTCGGGTGTGTCATCAAACGAATGGACAAAGTAAATATAGTAGGAACCGGGAGCAGTCATGAGTCGCTTCTTAACGATATGATCATCGGGTATGTCCCCCACCGTGGCCCAGATATCATCGCTATCCAAAAACTCATTGAAAGCCTGTATTTCCTCTTCTGAACTTTTAAAACCTTCGCCACCAGGGAAGGGATTTTGAGCGTAGATGACCTGCGTTGTGCTATTGTCGACTTTCAATTGCAGATTAGTCCCGAATACCTCGTTGATTTTTCGAGGGGACCATACTTCCCAGCCATTGTTCCGGTTTATTTCCAGACTCAAAGTATTGCCTGACAGATCGGCTTCATTACTGTGACTGAGGCGTGTATTGTAAGTTTTTGTGCGATACTCTCTTTTAAACAGCTCCAGTTCCATTTCCTCCATTTTCCTCGGGATGGGCACGACAACAATTCCTGAATCATTAGCCAAATCAAGTGTACTTAAACCCATGCTGGACTGAACCCAATGTTCTTGCGGAGAAATGTGAGGTAGAGAAACATCATAAGTTTTTTCCAGAAGATCATTCATCTTGGTGAGGTATTGTGCCCTTGAGCCATCCTCATAGTCTGCATCGGCATCGGCAGTCGTGAAAACAACATTGATCATTTTGAAATGCTCACCTCCGTTGGCAGCAACGACGCTTTGATAAGTCGCGGATCTGCCGAAAACGCTATTTTGAGGGTTGTCTCCACCAAACTCTCCACCCCATTCAGGATAAGTGATTGAATAAGGTTCAGTGTCTCGAGAAAAATAGGCATATCCTTTATCGGAGTTGCCCAGACCAGGAGTGTCCACATTCACAGTTATAAAATTTGCCGGGAGTTCCTCATCACTTAAACGATCCAATCTCTCCAGATAAATACGTGCTTCACCGAGAATTCCTTCAGCCATTATGGTAAGGGTCTGAATGCCCGCATCGATATCATCAACATACCTGCCGAGATTGACAGAGACTATTTCCGGATGACTGCTCCAAATAACATAAGCACTGTCTCCCGGGCCATCGAACGGCTCATTACCGCCAATGAAAACGGCATTTTGAAGGGAATCCGGTAATACAACAGAGGTTCTCAAGTACCCCTTTGGCCGCAATGTTACTGTTTGCTGGAGGTCTATTCGCGGATCATTGTTCAACTGCGGTTCCAAATCGTTGATTCTGGCCATGAGTTCCAAAATCCTCTCATGCAGGGTGGCCTGAGCTTGAACAATGTCACGTATGAATGAGTCTTGCTGCTCCCTCTCCTTGGTCAAATTAATGATGCGCTTATCCAGATCTTGGATAACCTGATTCTTTAGCAAGAAATCATCTGATACCGAATCTGCTTGAGATGCGTATACAGCAAGGGGTACGGGTTTTATCAAAGATTCGAATGTTTTTAATTCGCCATTGATATCAATGCTACCTTTTACGAGCAAATTATCTGGAATGGGATGTTTAATTTGGATATTGGTTTCTGAAAATACAAGAGGAAGCTCGATGACCCCCCTTTGAGCAACAACGGGAATGGTATGTTCGATGCCGATGTCGGATAAATCTTTCGACTCAAACAACTGTTTGGCGAAAACGTCGGTAATTTTGTCCGATGACCACAGCAGGTTTTTATCTGGTATAGAAAAGACGGCAAGAAATGCTTTTGCGTCAACCTTTTCCTCTTCAGATACCTCCGGAAGATAAACCTGCAAGGTAACTTCATACGCTGAAACACGTAAAAACATGCACCAAACGGAGAAAATTATGATCGCATTTTGAATTGAATTAATTGAGTGAGGTATTGGATTTCTCATTACAGGATGTAATGTGCGCAATTAGGTGAAAGAAGCAAGAATTTTAAAAGATTAATGAAATCCCAACAATCCAGGAAGCCTCTTTTGAAGCTGAATTTACATTTGGATTATTTTTGAATTAATTATAATCGTTTATATCACGCAAACACTCAATGGAGTGCATTCACAGTCATAGGGCAAATAAATTTGATGAGTACCTATTCATGAATGGAGGATTGTGACCCATGACCTTTTCAAAAATATGCTCTGAAAATGTGATAAAGCTTTGCATTCTCAAAAAATCTACCTAATACCAAGCCAAACGCGAGATAATGGATCAACCCCACGATAACCACCCATTGATTCGTAAAAAGTTTCATCACGTTTTCGAGCGAACCGGAACCGCCGTCCGCTTTGTAAAAAAAAACGATCAAGGTTAAGTAATCGACAGAAATAAGAAGTGTAATTAGAGCCTGTCCGATATGGTCTGAAATTTCAAATTATTTCCTGACGGGACAGAAATCCATTCCGATGGTGTCATCAGATTTCAGGTTTTAGCCAGTAAGGCACTGGTTTCTTCGGTTTTTCTTTGTTTTTCAGTACAGAAGTACACACTGCCCCCGGTTAGCCTCTTCTCCCATTCGTTTTTTAACCTTTAAGCTGCTGACTCAAGCGGCCGGGAAGTCTCCTGCTCTTCGGTTTGTTCTATCCGGGCCAATACCCATAGGTTGTGTGTAAGGATGTGCCAGCTCATTTCGCGTTCCCGGCGTTCAAATCCTTTGCTCAGCATTGGAGTACCGGCGAAGTCATTTGTCATGATCGCGATCCTGGCTTCGGTTTGCGCCCGGCGAGTTTGAAGCTGTTGGAAAAGTTTGGACATGGTCCTGACTTTCATTTTCACCGGATCTCTTGAAAAGAGTCCATTGAACATCCCTTTTTCTGCAAGCAACTGTTCATTGTCGGCACTGTCAAATCCACGATCCCCGACGATGCCGCGGACGACACCTTCCCCAAAGGTTTGTTCCATTCTCTCCAGACTGGGTTCAACCAAATGGTCGTCACTTGGGGCACTGTCGCGATAAAGTTTCCAATCCACAATCAGGCCCTGTGAGTTCTCCGCTAAAAACAGTTTGTTGCCAAACTCTACTTCCGACCCGGCTTTACCACGAACAATGACATTCACATCAGAATCATACAAACTTAGGATCTTTTCATTACTCTTAACTTGTCGCTCACCAATGATTCGCTCGTGGGCTTGCTCAATGGCTTTGGGCAATTGTTCAAGAACCCGATCCATCCGAGCAATGACCTGAAGGGCCTGGGGATGTGACCAATCGGTTTGAGACCATCTTTGTTCAAGCAGATCACGGTGCCTTCGGGCATGGGAACGGACGGTTTGACAAAGTTCCTTCATCTTTCGAAGCACTTTTTTGCGTTGCTTCTTGCTGTCTGCTTTGCGACGGCTGTGAGTCATTTCAATGGAAAGTCGGTTCATGGCATTCATGAAACTCTCCGGACTATTCATGCGGTGTTTAATTCCGTGGTCGCGAATCAACGTGACGCCTTTGATCAATGTGCGAACCGCATCACGGAGTAAAACCCAATCGACTGGAAAGTGAATATTTGCCTTCAAACATGTGCTGTCCATCCATACGGTATCCAATTCGATTTGATTTTTTAGTTCCAGCGGATTGCAAGGAGCTGCAGCAGTCGCTGTGATGTGATCGATGATCAACTGCATTTGGTCTACAGGCAATCGTTGTGCCCATTCCTGCAGGCTGCTTTTTCCTGGGCTTTTAATGGGGCCAAACATCTCCATGCGGCAAAACCAACGATACAACGGACACTGGGCCAATTGAACGCTCAATTCACGATATCGATAGCCCATCAAACTCTTGAGAAGCATGGCACGAAAACCCCATTGGCTGGTTTTTGTGAACTGGTTGAAATCCTGAGCTCTTGGTTCCTGGTTTTGTTCACGGCTGTTGAGCCAGTGGTTAATGGTCATTTCGATGTAACATTCATCGATCTTACCAACGCGTAAAATCTCGTCGATTCGACGGAGTATGGCCATCTGGTTTTGATAATCGATGTTGTTAATGACGTCGGGAAGTTCTGGACAGAGAGTCGATTGAAGGGCTATCATTTTCTCAGGTTTTGTGGGTGTTTTTTTGTCGTGAAAAAATTATAACCCACCAAATTTGAGCATAACAGCCTTTTCGGGTTGTTATGCTCTTTTTCTTTCCCATGGTTCAATCAATGCCCGCTTGGAGAATAGGCATTTCGGACAGGCTCCAGATAGGTTGGCATTGTTTTGCATTGATCGAACGCCCGTTCGAAGACAAGATTTGTTCATCCATAAAACCATGAACAAAATTGTCGAAATGAAAAACTGTTCCAACTGGATCTCCAGTCTCTGCGTTGCAGCCTTGCTAACCTGGACGAGCATGGTGTGCCTGAATGGCGCCGAACCTCAAGCAACTGCCCCGGCATCCTTGAATGTCATGGAAGGATTCAAGGTCGAACTGCTCTATTCAGTGCCGAAAGACCAACAGGGTTCCTGGGTCGCCGTGTGTGTGGACGACAAGGGGCGCATGATTGCATCGGATCAGTATGGCAGTCTCTTTCGCATCACTCCTCCCCCCATCGGAACCTCCGAAGGATCCAAGGTGGAAGTCATTGATCTCGATATCGGTCATGCGCAGGGTCTGGTTTACGCATGGAATTCCCTCTACGCGGTCACCAACGCCAAGGAACATCAGGGTCGTGGACTCTACCGCATCACCGATACCACAGGAGATGACCAGTTTGACCATGTCGTTCTCCTGAAAAAATTTGCTGAAGAAGGCGGCGAACACGGTCCGCATGCCGTGATTGTGGGACCGGACGAACAATCGCTCTACATCGTCATCGGCAACCAGACAACCATGGTGGAACCCGACATCAGCCGCCCCACCCCGGTGTGGCAGGAAGACTTGCTGTTGCCAAGGATTTATGGACGCGGATTCATGCGTGGCGTTCTGGCTCCCCGGGGCTGGATTGCCAAGACCGATCCTGAAGGCAAATCCTGGGAAATCATTGCAACCGGTTTCCGCAATGAGTATGACGCCGCCTTCAACCGCCATGGTGAACTGTTCACTTACGACGCCGACATGGAATGGGACGTGAACACTCCCTGGTACCGACCCACACGCGTTTGCATGGTCCCCAGCGGTGCAGAATTCGGATGGCGCAATGGCTCAGGTAAATGGCCCGCCTACTACCCGGACAGCCTACCGCCTGTTGTGGATATCGGACCGGGTTCACCAACGGGTGTATGCTTTGGATACGGAACCAAGTTTCCGGCAAAATATCAGGAAGCGTTTTTCATCAATGACTGGAGTTACGGCAAATTGTATGCCGTTCACTTGACACCCAACGGCTCCGCCTACTCCGCCGAGTTCGAAGAATTCATCACCGGCTCTCCCCTGCCCCTGACCGACATTGTGGTAAGCCCCCATGATGGAGCCATGTATTTTGCCATTGGCGGGCGCCGCACCAAGTCCGGACTTTACCGCGTCACCTACACCGGCACTGAATCCACAGCGCCTTCCTCCGCCATGACAGGTGGAGAAGCCGAACGTGCGGTGCGACGCCACTTGGAATCTTTCCACGGACGCCAGGATCCACAGGCCATTATCACCGCCTGGCCGTTTCTCGGCAGCAAAGACAGGTTCCTCAGATTTGCGGCCCGCATCGCCATCGAACACCAACCCGCAGCCTCCTGGTCGGACAAGGTTTTCGAAGAAACAGATGTACATGCTCGCCTGACCGGATTACTGGCTCTGACTCGCGTGGGCACACCCGACCTGAAAGGAAAAATCCTCAACGCCTTGAATGCGATTTCCTGGAACACACTGACCGATGAACAAAAGCTTGAGTTTCTCCGAGTCTACAGCCTCACCTTCATCCGAATGGGTGAAGCCACAGCAGCCGAAGCACAAAAGGCCATCACAAAACTGGACCCTGTGTTTCCTGCCGATGACCGGTTCATCAACGCCGAACTGTGTCAACTCCTGGTTTATGTGCAATCACCGCAAACAGCGGCCAAGGGAGTGGCCTTATTGGAATCCGCCCCCAGCCAGGAAGAACAGATCGATTATGCAAAATCTCTTCGACTCCTGAGAAAAGGCTGGAATTCCAACCTTCAAGAACGCTATTTCAAATGGTTCATCAAAGCGGCTTCTTATCGCGGAGGCGCCAGCTTCAGCAAATTTGTCGAATCCATTAAAACGGATGCCCTCGGCATGCTCACCGACGCTCAAAAAGAATCCATGAAGGACATCCTTGAAGCGGAACCTGAGTTCACCTCGCCACTGGAAGTGCTCGCGGCTCGCAGTTTCGTCAAGGATTGGTCCGTCGACGAACTGGCCAAAGCAGCAGAGGACGGGCTGAAAGGCGGACGCAGCTTTGCCAAAGGTCGGAAGGTCTTTGGGGAGGCAGCCTGTTTCTCATGTCACCGTTTCAGCGGTGAAGGCGGTTCTATGGGACCGGATCTAACCAGCGCGGCGGGCAAATTCAGCGCACGCGACTTGCTGGAGTCCATCATCACACCCAGCAAGGAAATCAGTGACCAATATGCTCCGAGCGTGTTTACTCTGGAAGACGGAGACTCGGTCACCGGTCGCATCGTCAACCTGGGCAACGACAACATTACAGTCAACGTGAACATGTTCGACCCGAATGGCAACGTAGGCATCGACCGCAAAAAAGTCGTCAGCATCGAACCCTCCACCGTTTCCATGATGCCTGAAGGACTCGCCAGCATGCTCGAAAAAGAAGAAATCCTCGACCTGTTGGCCTACGTGCTGTCGAGAGGTGACAAGAACCACGCAATGTTTAAATAACGAAAGCCTCAAGGCCACGTTCCACCAGTAATTTACTATTCACTATTTACTATTTTAAATTCAATCACCACCATTTCCAATCGGAATCGGGAGCGGGCGACCAGATCCAATCAGGTGCTTCATCAGGGAACTTGAAGAAATCGACGTGACCATCCCCAAACAGGATGTTGTTTCGAAACTGGCCCTTGATGTTGTGCCATAAATACTGGACATCATCGTTGCCCCGGTTTGGATGCCAGTTCCAGTCGCCCTGGATGATCTTGTTGACGGGGCTCTGGGCAATTTCGCTGGTCTTCATCGATCGAACCTTGGGATCGCCCTTGATCCCGCACACCATCTTCACGCGAAACGATGAATGGGAAAACTGTGGCAGGTAACTATTGCCGTATGATTTGAAACATTGTTTCACCTTGTGCAACGAGTCGCCTTTGTCAGAGGGACAGGCGAACACTGTTTGACCAGGGGCGTAGTGATTCAATGGTCGCTCCTCATACGGAGTTTCCCAACTGTATAAACCCGGTTGACCAGGCAAATCACCTCTCTGCCCTCCAGCCGTCCCCCAGTTCGTCAAAGCCGGATAGTAATCATCATTGTCATCAGCATACATGATGTAGGCCAGGCCAATTTGCCTTTGGTTACTCAGGCACTTGACGTTTTGAGCCTTGGATTTGGCGCGCGACAATGCCGGAAGCAACATGCCAGCCAAAATCGCAATAATGGCAATCACGACCAACAATTCGATCAATGTAAAACCTCGAATGGACGGTCGATTCTGGATTGGCAGTAAATGGCTCATGGATAGGTGATGATTTTGTGGTTATTTGACGGGAAAATAAAGCATGGTGACGATGTCTTCTTCTTTGGTCACAGCGGGATCACTTTCATAAATCTCGAACCCGGGGAGTTTTTTATTCTGCTGAAACACCTTCGCCTGGGCGCGCATCATGCCGGAGGACCACGCGTTGCCCAGATGATGGTAAGGTCCGGTATGCTTCACTCGAAACACCGGACTCGCGCTCAATTCACCACTGACGAACCCTTCCGGCAAGTTGTCGGGAACCGCTTTCACAGGGTATCCGGTGGTGAACTCCGTGGTTCCTTTGGACAGATGGAAGCTATGATAAGCCGCAAAGGGTTTCTCTCCGATTTCAATGTTGGAACCCTTGAACCACTGCACAAGCTTTTCAAAATCTGCTTTCATCTGATCGCCAATCTGTGCCATGGAACTTTGCGACCGAATCCCGACATATCGGAATCCTTCAAAGTTGATTTGCCCTGGATATTCCAATTTTGAATGCACATTGCCTGTTTCGAGATAGTCCTTCAACATCCGCAAGCCGCGATCATAATCCATCCCTATCATGGCGGTCATCATACCCTTCATGAAAAAGAGAAACCATGGCAAGGAACTGTCCGTGGTCCAGGTCACACGCACACCATCGCCTTCCGGTTGAAAAACAAAGCTGAATGTCGCCTTTGATTTCCAGGGCTTAAGGAAGGTCAAGCGATAATGTATCGCTTGAGGTTTTTGTTCATCGGCAATTTCCACACTACCACTTCCGATGACCTTGCCATCCCAGGCATAACTTTTGCCATCATCTGCATAGGTCATTTGACAATCAGGTTCGCAAATCACCCAGGGAGACCACCGATTCCATTGACGGAAATCACGAATGGTTTCAAAAGCTTTTTCAGGAGGGACGGCTATAACAATCGACTT
>Ga0255766_10003954_pt1 | contig 12743 bp, 9 predicted proteins | sample 071ome_23_FD_179966 | JGI IMG/M metagenome (GOLD analysis project Ga0255766, IMG submission 179966) | Coastal salt marsh microbial communities from the Groves Creek Marsh, Skidaway Island, Georgia - 071403BT metaG (version 2) | ecosystem: Environmental > Aquatic > Marine > Intertidal zone > Salt... | reverse complement strand
CCATCTTTGCCTCCCTTTCCCCCAGTTTTCTCTTTCCAAACGAGACACGAAACCGTGGCGACGAGCATGTGCAGCGGCAAGGCTTTGAACGTGCCGTTGAAAATTAACTCCGTTGCGACGAGTTCGTCTGCTCCGGCTAACTCGCACGCGCATCGGCCCTTTTGAGTGACGACACCGTCTTCGGAAACGTACCCGAGTCGTCGCAGCACGCGTCTCATGCGTTTGAGGACGTCCGCTTTGATCATCCCGGAAGCCGCGGTGACTTCTTTTTTAGCGTGTCTTACCAAATACTCCAAGCGCCTTTTCTCACCGTGTTTTCTGAGTCTTTCTACAGCATTTCCAGAGGATTTGAAACCATGATTTTTCATCATTTTTGAGAGCACTTGAATCTTTTGTACAGTTTTTGCATAGTTTTTATCGGTAACTTTCATGTCTTTCTCGGCGTCGAGCATCGGGATGACGACTTTTTCTTCTTTCTCTTCGTTTTGCTGCTCTTTACTCCTTTCCTCGAACCGTTTCAAAACTTCTCGAACAGATGCACCACATCGTACTCGAGCTTCGAGCGGGTTTAAATCTTTCGGCAAATACACACGTATCGAGGACATGCAATCGAGTTGTTCGAGAGGAACGCGAACGACGCGAAACTCAACCGCCGGAAGTTCGTCCACCACCTGGTTTTCTTCGCATTGTAGCAAACTGTGACGCTCTGAGCTGTTCAATAACGAAAACGCCGGATCGTTCAATTTCAACGTGGTGCGATCGGCATCCGAAAGTTTCAACTTTTCCGCGCATTTCACGAGAACGTCCACCAAATACTTTGAATGTTTCTTGCTCCCGACTTTTTCAAAATGGACGATGACGCCCCAGACGCTATCGTTGCCGTCTTCTACAGATTTTCTCAGCATTGTTTCGTCAAATGATAGTGGATTTTGTACGTCGTCATCCTCTAGCATTTCCTCAACATCGTCCGCGTCTACAGTCATCCTCGTCAAAGCCTCCGTGTCGGAGCTCGAGAATAGAGACGACCCGGGTGCGTCCACACAAACACGCACCAACCGACCGGGTTGTAAAAATGGCACGCTATGCGTCGGCAAATTCGTTATTGCGCGTCGTTCAGTCGTCAACGCGTCTAATCCATCTCGCAACTTAACGTATTCGTTCACTTGCTCTTCATTGTCGATCTCAATCTCGTCTCTCTTTTTCTCTAAAAGAGCAACTTTTGCTTCCAATTGCGGCACTCGTCGCATGCTCTGAAACTGCGCAAACGAATTCATAATCATATCTTCTGGTTCTGCGCCTTCCACGCGCATCAAATTCAACAAAGTCGCGTAACTCACGTGAAACGCCGAATCTAATGGGTCCGACCGACCTCTCAACATATCCTTCGCCGTCGGCGCGTCCATTTTTTCATCAACCATGAGGACGACCAAACCTCGATCATCTTTACCTCTTCTCCCGGCTCTGCCACTCATTTGCGTGTACTCTCCGCTCGTAATCCAACGAAACCCATACCCATCAAATTTTCTCGGCGATGCAAACACGCACGTTCTCGCCGGCATATTTAATCCAACTGACATGGTCTCCGTGGCAAACAAAACTTTAATGAGACCCTCTTGAAACAAGATTTCAATGACTTCCTTCAAAATCGGTAACAATCCGCTGTGATGGACGCCTAAACCTCTTCTGAGTAAGTTTGGCATCGATGCAACCTGCGGCAGCTTCTTATCGCTCTCGCTCAGCGCATCCATCGCGTTCCAGTAAATCGCATCGATCATATCTTTCTCGTTCTCGTCGCATAAATCTACCTTGTGCAACGCGTTCGCGAAAGATTCACACTCGCCTTTATTAAACGCGAACACAATCACTGGATCGTAATTCCTATCTACAATCATTTTGATAATTTTGAACACGTCCGTATTCTGGGCTAACTTTGCCTGAGATCCATCACCGCCGGCCATTTCGCTTGCTTTCCGAGCTGCCGTCCTCGCTTGCGCCACCTCCGCGCCTTTCTCGTTGGCGATTGAAATCGCTTTCAAAAAGTTATCCTCTTTGAACGCGCTCGTTCTATCCACGATCAGAAATATACCTTCTCCACCGCTCGGGTAAATGTAATGCTCTAGCGGCGTTGGTCGAAAATCCGTATACACGATGTGACACGGAATATTGTGCACTTTGCACACCCATTCGCTGAACTCTCTCGCATTTGGAATTGTCGCCGATAAAAACACGTACTTGACCGTATCCGGCAACAACACGATGCTCTCTTCCCAAACCACCCCTCTCTCTTTATCTCTCATGTAATGAATCTCGTCGTAAATCACCCATCCAACCTCTCTCGTGACCTCCCCGCCTTTATACAACATGCTCCTCAACACCTCCGTCGTCATGACCAAACAACTCGCGTTTGGATTAATAACCGTATCTCCAGTCATCAACCCGACGTCCGAAAACTCCTCCTTCAACTCCCTGTATTTTTGATTCGATAATGCTTTCAGCGGACTCGTGTACACCACTCTTTGCCCGTCTCTTTTCGCCATCGCGATGGCGTATTCCGCGACGACAGTTTTCCCAGCCGAAGTGTGCGCCGACACCAAAACCGATTCTTGCCTCTCCAAATAGAGCACGGATTGCTGCTGAAAGGTGTCCAATTCGAACGGATATTGCTTCGCGGGTACTTGTGGCATTTTCTTCGTCGATGGTTGGTAGTTTGGAGGGCAAACCATGTCGTGCAAACATCCGTGCTGGAATTGATTCGCGGGAGGTATGCGCGTGCAACCGGATTTGAGAAGGAAATCTTCGTCCGTTTTCGCGACGCTCTGTCGCCGTCGTCCTTCTCCTTCTTCCCCTCTCTGTTGCTTCGTTGACTCATCCTCCGACGTCTTTATCTTTTTCTTCCTCTCGTTTTCGTCGTCGATGCTGTCGTCGTCTCTTTTCTTCGCCGCCGTGGCAGACATTTTTTTGTTCAGGCGGCGAACTTTTTGTGTGGTTCTCTTCTGAAACGCCTGCGAAAGTTGAAGAATGCATAACTTTGCGCGCTCGATGTTCGTTCTACATGTTAACAATAAATGTGCTTAATACATGTTACATTACAAGTGCGCGCTCGTTCACATCGTGTGTGTGCATATGAGTACGTGTGTGTGTGTGTGTGTGTGTGGCATACGCGCATGTTTCTTTCTACTTTTACTGAATCGCGCAGCACGACTTTTGCTCCTCGACTTTCACAACCGTCGGGTTGACGTGCGCCTCGATGACTTCATCGAACACTAAACTCAAATTCGTTTGCACTAAACTCGAACACTCGACGTAACTGACCGCTTTGATCCGTCTCGCTAAAGCCTGCCCTTCCATCTCGCTGATTGGTTCGGATTCGTCGTCTCCGAATCCGCCTCCTCCGGCCCCGCCGGCGCCTCGCATATCCCGCGAAGCCGACGACGAAAAGTTCCCGCTGCTAGACCTACCAAAGCTACCCCCGCCACCTCTCTTGCTATTCTTGCTACTGTTATTAAAGTTGTTACCGCCACTGCCGTTGCGTAAGTCTAACTTCGTCCCAACCAACACGATCGGCGTCTTCGGCGCCTTCGACCGAAGCTCGCTCAACCACTTTTGCTCCACGTTTCTAAAACTCTCCCGATCGATCAGCGAAAACGCGACGATGAAACAATCCGCGGCGGAGTAACTCAGCGGCCGAAAATCCGCGTACTCGTCTTGCCCAGCCGTATCCCACAACCCCAAGTTCACGACTCTCCCGTCTCTCATCGTCACGTTCTTCGAATAGTTATCGAATATCGTCGGCATGTGATCGGTCGGGAACGTGTTCGTCGTGTAACACAGAAGCATGGAGGTTTTCCCGACCGCGCCGTCGCCGACGACGACGCATTTCAACGTCAGAAATTGGGGTTCGAATACGTCGAACGACGTCGACGATCGTTCCACCGGGTTCATCTCTCGTTTTGTGTGCGCGTGGTTGTGTAAAAGCTATTATACGTGCGGCTATAAATTACTTTCTCTTGTTGTTGCACGCGGAACGAGAGGAGAAAAGACCCACAAAAAGGAACACATTGAAATTTAGGGTTTATGGTTTAGGGTTTTGCTCACGCGAGCTCGTCAGAGAGAAGAGTTCGTTACACGCCGCAGACTCTTTTTTATCATTTCTTACCTGCGCGGCGCGCGTACACACACACACACAAACAACAACAACAAACCGTAATGAGCGCGAGACGCAAACACGTTCGGTCGCACGTGCACGACGTGGACGTGGAGATTGTTTCGGAGGAAGGCGACGCGGTGTGTCGAGTAGAAGAGGTGAAAGGAGGGAACATGATTGAGGTGTGTTAGTGCGCTTTTTTATCTCCATTTTTTCTTCTTCTTCTTGGTCTTCTTCTGGGGCGTGCGGCGCGCGCCGGAGCGACGTTTGTTCTTTTTGCGCGCCGTCTTGCAGCTGGTTCTCTCTCTCTGGTCTTTCTGTGCGCCGCGCGTGACCGCGTTCGCCGACGATTCTTCTTCTTCTCTTTGTTCTCAAAGTTTAAAACCGAAACCTCTCTTTTTGTTGTCAGGTGACGAAACCGGACGACTCGAGAACGCTGGTGCGGATTCCCAGTCGCTTCGCGAACATTTACTACGTCCGAAGAGGCTCTTTCGTTCTCTGCACGGGATTCGCGTCTCGTCGCGAGGAAACGGAGGAGCGAGGCAGCAAACAATCAGGAGGATCGGCGGAGACGACGAGCGGGAAAGTCACCGGCGAGTTGAAGCGGGTGTTGACTCGCGAGCAAATCAAAAGCGTAAAGAAAAGACAGTTGTGGCCGGAACTCTTCGCCAACGACGACACGGAGTACACGAACAAAATAAGCGGCGAGGTGAAGCGAACGATTACCCCGGACGATTTGTTGAAAATCGAAGAAAAGTTACGGATAGAAAGCGGCGGGAAGAAGAAGAAGAAGAAACGAAACGGAGTCGAAGGCGCGGCGGCGCTCGTCGGGACCGTCGCCGGGGGGAGCGTAGAAGAACAAGAAGAACAAGAACAAGAACAAGATTCCTCCTCCGAGGAAGAATCGGAATCGGAGGAAGACGACTCGCTCCCGCCGTTGCACAAAAACACCAACTGGCGGCCGAGTTTCGTCGAGAGTAGCGATAGCGATAGCGATAGCGAAGAAGAGAGCTCTTCTTCTTAACTTAGACACATTTTTCTGTACGAATTTTCCCCATCAGCATCGAAAACTCTTCATTTACTAAGAACGCGCGAAAGAAAGAAGGAAAGAAAGAAAACAGCGACATGTCCTCCGCCGCGCTCGCGCGCTGCGAGCGCCAGTTCACCTCGTGTTCCACTTCCTCGAGGTGCGCGTCGTGTTTCGTCGACAACCTCGAAAGAACCAGAAGCGCGCGAGCTCCTGCGCATCGTCGACATCGTGAACGCCGAACGAGAACCCACGCGTCGTCGTCGGCGGCGAGCAATAGTAATAGTAGTAAAGAGAAAAAAAACATCGCCGTCTTCATCTCCGGCGGCGGGTCGAACATGAAAGCTATCCACGCCGGGTGCGAATCCGGGCAAATTAACGGCCAAATATCCGTCGTCGTCACGTCTTCGTACACCGCCGGCGGCGTCGAATGGGCGATGGACAGAGACATTCCTGTGTTGCTCTACCCGGGCGCGAAAAGTTTACCAGACTCGGAAAGAATATCCCCGTCCGAGCTGAACGATTACCTCAAAAACGAATATAAAATAGATGTCGTGCTGTTAGCTGGATATTTGCGATTGATTCCACCGGAATTGTGCAGAACGTTCGAGAATAAGATGTTAAACATCCACCCGGCGCTTCTCCCGGCGTTTGGCGGAAAAGGCATGCACGGCCATAAAGTCCACGAAGCCGTGGTGAATTCCGGCGCGCGTTTCACCGGCCCAACCGTCCATTTCGTCAACGAAAACTTCGACGAGGGTAAAATCGTCGCCCAAAGAAGCGTGCGGATCGATCCGAGCTGGACCGCGGAGGAGGTCGCGCGTCGCGTCTTGAAGGAAGAACACGAGGTGTTCCCGGAAGTCGTCGCCGCGTTGTGCGACGGTAGAATAGAGTTTCGAGACGCAGATGGGGTTGGCGTTATCGTCGATAAAGATGATGCGAGTAAACGATATTAATTAATCAGTAGCGATGATGATGATGATGATGAGGGAAAGAAAAGCGTGGAATTCAAATATTCTTCCGAAGCGTCGTCGTTCCTATATATGCGCAATGTAGTTTTGAGTTTTGTTCGACCCAAAAAAATGAAACCCTAAAACACTTTTTTTCCCAGTTTGAATTTGACCTCGCTCGCACGAGCATCGTCACTTTTTCACGCGCGAGCGACGAGCGCTCTTGTGGATACACACACGAACGCGCGGCAGAGGCAAAAAGCGGAGAAGCAACTCTCCGCTCGCGCGTTTTCTCACGACGAGAGAGAGAGAGAGAGAGAGAGAGAGATTTATTCCTCGTAAAAAGGCGAGTAAACGAAGAAGAAGAAGAAGAAAAACAAACGCAGTTTGAATTTTTTTCCAATTCAATTTTTGAATCGAGAGAGAAGAGATATATACACACGGGACAGGTAGCGCTCTTGCTCTCGAGACGACGACGACGAACGACGAGCGATGTTCTACTCCGCGGAAATCCTCTCCAAACGAGGTCCTCTCGGGACGATCTGGCTCGCCGCACACATGGACCGAAAGTTGAACAAGGACACCATCACGAAGCAAGACATCATCCAAGCGGTGCAGACGATCATCAACCCGGAAGCGCCCATCGCGTTGCGAACGAGCGGGCAACTCATGCTCGGCGTGGTGAAAGTGTACGACAGGAAGGTGAACTATTTGTTCCACGATTGCTCGGAAGCGATGGCGAAAGCGAAGCAGGTGTTCAGGCGCGAACGGGAGGTGGATTTAGACCCGGAGTCAGCGATTGCGGAGGAGAGGACGATTACGTTGCCGGAGAATTACGACGACTTGGAGATGTATTACGACCCGAACGCCAAGTACGGCGTCATGCTGGAAGATTTAGGCGAGGATGGGGAGAACACGAGGTTAGCGCTGCGAGTGGACCGCCAGTCGATCACGCTGATGGATGAGTTCGAGGAGGATGAGTTTGAGACTGAGTTTCAGAGAGCGGCGGAGGAGAGGGAGTTGGCGTTGGCGGAGGGCGACGCGGGCGCGGATTTGTACGACGCCGTGTATAACAACGAGGACGGGGATGACATGAAAACGAATCCAGACGCTCGAGCGATGTTGCAAGGGACGGCTGCGGACGACGATGACGAAGAGTTTGGGATGGGGTACAACGCGGGTGGTGACGACGACATGGAAGACGTGCAGCCGTTGCCGCTCGACGAGGACGCGAGGAAAGAATTGGAAGGTGCTATTTTAGGCGACGTGAACGTGAACGCGCAAAAGCAATCGCATGAGGAAGGAGAACAGCAGCAAGAGAAAAGAGTCGTGCTGTTTGGTGCGAATCCGTACCAAACACCCGGTTCGGAAAACGACCCGCAACAGGCCAAAGAGTTTGTGTTTGGTAAAACCGCGCAAAAGTCTCGCGTCGGCCCGAACGCGAAAAGACGAAGAGTGGAAAGAGTCATCGTGTTTGATCGAATAACGTCGTTGACGAACGATCAAATTCGCCATCAGCTGCAAGATACGAGCGATATTGTGTGCGCTCGTGGTGCGGACAGAGGTCCACCGATTCAAATTCCCAGAGCGTGCGCAGCGGAGGAGAGATGCTTACCCGGCGAAGTGCATCCAAAATTAGCGGCCATTTACGCCAGAAACGCGCAATCGTGCTGGGTGAACTTTGAAAGTCAGCCGACAACACCAAACGCGAAAGATGGCGTCAAAAAGGATTTGTTTGGCGGTAATGTAGAAAATGTCGACGACGACGACGACGACGAGTTTGGAGGAGCTGGCGCAGGCGGCTTTGACGATGACGACTACGACAACAACAATAACGACAACATGGACACACCTAGAAAAGGATTCAGTTTAGACGGTGACGACAATTACGATAAAGCGGACGAAAGTGGCGATAAAGCCATGGATTGGTCGGTTGGGTCGAAGAGAATGCTCGACCACTTGAGCGCGCAGTTTGATAAAACGGACTCGAACGAGCTCAGCTTAGAAGAACAAGTCAGAGGAAAGACGAGAGCGGACGCGGCGAAGATGTTTTATCAAGTGTTGGTATTGCGAACGCACGGGTACTTAGACGTCGAGCAAGATGAAGCGTACGGTGACGTCAAGATGAAACCAGGTTTGCTTTTAGAAGAGCGCATGAAAGAACAACGACAAGAACAAGAAGCGTGATTTAGTTCTAGAACTTTGTATTTATTTTTAATGATGATAACTCCCATCTGTACGAAGATCATAGCAAGCACATTTACAAAACAATTTCATAACGCGGAAGTAGTAATAGTAGTAGTATATAAAGTGTTGATTCAGTTAATACAACATGCTGGCTATCTTATATTATTAATGTTAGAAGCGCTCTTTTTTTTCTCGCGTGTAAAAAAGTAAAAGTATAAAAACAAGTGTGTTTACGCCGTCGTGGCGGCGATGCCCGGCGCGAGCTTCTCCGGCTCGATAACTTCAGCCTTCTTGGCGGATTCTTCCGTGCCGAACGCGAGTTCTTCTAACAAGGCTTCCCACTTCTTCGCCGGTTCCTTCCAGGTCAAGTCTTGCTTGATGCAAGTCTTGACCATCTTTTCGTAGGCTGGCGTGCCAAAGTCAGCCGCAGCGGCGACGCACGTCTCAACCATCGCTTCGACGTCTTCCGGCAACAAGTTGTCGGCGTCCATGGCGCCCATGTGGTAGCCAGTGACACCTTCCTTGACGGTGTCGACCAAACCACCGGTGGTGGAGACGATCGGGACCGTACCGTAGGACATGGCGTGGAGTTGGATCAAACCGCACGGTTCGAATCTGGACGGCACCATCAAAAAGTCGGCACCAGCGTTGATGAAGTGTGCGGTCGGCGCGGAGAATTTGCAAACACCGGCAAAGTTAGTCGCCGGCAAAGTTTCGCCCAACTGTTCGAGGGTCTTTTCCATGGACTTCTTACCGGTACCCAAAACGACGACTTGCGCGTTCGGGACTTGTTCGATCAACTTCGGGATGGCTTCGAACATGATGTCGCAACCTTTTTGTTCTTCCAAACGACCGATGTAACCAAACAACGGAGCTTCCGGGTCGATCGGTAAACCAACTTCGGCTTGCAACGCTTGCTTTGCGCAGGCTTTACCTTCAATGACGGTCGTCTTGTCGTACGGGAAGTCCAAGAACTTGTCCTTGGCCGGGTTCCATTCGGTCGGGTCCATGCCGTTGACGATGCCTTCAATGCCGAGGGCGCTCAAAATCTTGTCCAACTCGACACCCTTGGCCGGGCCGGAGACCAACTCCTTGGCGTAGTTGACGGAGACAGTGACGCACTTGTCCGCGTTCTTGAAGCCGGCTTGCAACCAGTTCATCTTGCGGTAGATTTGGCCAGTCGGCGCTTCATCCTTTTCACCCGGTTTCATCGGGTTGGTTTCGTCGTAAATCTTGGCGTTGCCGTCTTCGAAGAAGAAGTCATCCGCAGCGGAGGCCGGGATGCCCAACTCTTCCAACGGTTGCGGCCAGAATCTGCCTTGAAACGCGATGTTGTGGACGCACATGACGCTCTTGGCGTTGACGTACTTGCCGTTCGGCTTGGCTTCGTGCTTCAACAACACAGGCACCAAAGCGGAGTGCCAGTCGTTGCAGACGAAGACGACATCTTCGCCGTATTCGAGCGGCAACATCGTCGGCGCATCCATGACAGCCTTGGCAAACAAAGCGAATCTCTTCGCGTTGTCCGCGTAGTCCGCACCGGAGGCTTTACCGTACAACTTGTCGCCAGTCTTACCCCAAACCTTGGCCAAAAACAACGGGTGATCGACGAAAACTCGATCGACGCCCTTCTTCTTCTCGTGGAAAAAGCCAACTTTTTCGCCCAAAGCGGTGGTGGACACGGACGTATCCCACGCGCCTTCGTACTGATCGTATCTCGGCGAGATGGACATCACCTTGTGACCTCTCTTGGCCAATTCAATCGGCAACGAGCCGACGACGTCGCCCAAGCCGCCGGTTTTCGAGTACGGCGCGCACTCGGTGGAGACAAAGACGATTTTCATCGGTCGTTCCGCGACGTCCGGGACGATGGTCGGTTCCGGCGTTTTCTTCGTTTCGGCTTTCTTCGCCGCCGCCGCGCGAACGACGGTCGTTTTGGACGCGCGTCTGTTTACGTACGTATTAATAACACGGCGTGTTAAATAAAAAGGTCAGTCTCTCTCGAAAGAGAACAACGTATTAAATCAAAGGCGAAGAAAAAAGAAAAAAAGATTACTGTTTGGGGAAGAAAAAAACAGCGGAATTCTCTCTCTCTCTCTCCGTCCCTCTTCCTAGTCTCAACTCGCGCTCGATCGCACAGCGCGCGATGTTTTTCTTTTCTTCTTTCTCCCACAGCGAGCCCCGCATAAAGTTCTATCTCCGTCGGCGCGCGGCGAGAGAGAGAGAGAGAGAGAAAGAAATCATTCGAGACGCACGCGGTTTACGTCGACGGCTCTCTCGTTCAAACAAAAAAATTGGAGAAAAACAAGAGAGGAGAGAGATCTGCGCGCTCTCGATTCGTTCCTACGTAAACGACACGCACCTGGAAGCGGCGACGCGAGATCGCGAAACACCGACGGAGTGTTGCGTAGCGGCGAACATGTTATTTGTGTGTGTTTGTGTGTGTGTAGGGGTAGTCTGTGCGAATATACTAACGAAGAAGTACGCAAAGATGAATTGACTTCTTCTCGACGGCAACAGTTAAAAGCGACCACAGAGAAAAGAATATCTTCGAACGAAACAAGTGACGGAGAATGCACGTCGGAAGAAAACTTTTTGCATTTTTTCACTCGTTTTCGTAAATTCGTTTTTTTTGTCCACAAACACGTACGTGTCTCTTATTGGCGAAAAAAAAAGAAATACTCGTATGTGTGCGCGTGCGTATTACGAAGGCGGCGCGCTCTAAATTGTATTTGTGTGTTTATGATTCTGATTCTGATTCTGATTCTAATCCGTGTGTAACGTTCCGTGCTCGTATCGCCAACCGCGTGGTAAAGGGCAGTCGTTGTCGAGGAGGTATTGTAAACATTCGAGACGGTCGTACTTGTGCGCGCGTCGTACGGCGTGACTATCCCACGGCGCTTTGGCGGTTTCGCGCAAGTACTTCAAACAGTCCAAGTGGCCATACCAGGGCGCATACGCACACGCATTTTCTTGATATTCATCATATTTGCGTTCAACAAGATACTCGAGTATATGTAAATGACCTTTTAAAGCTGCCCATGCGGCAGTAAATGAATTCCAAGGCGCGTTGCCTTCTTCGTGCAAGCATTTGAGGCACTCGAGATGACCGTGGTAGGCAGCCCCTGCACACGTCCATTCATCAATAGGACACTCATTTGCAACGCAATACTTTACCATTTCCAGATTACCTTGTATTGCGGCCTTAGTAATCGTCTTATCATCCCACTCGCACTTTTTCTCCTCTCGCGCCCATTTGAGCAACTCGAGTTTATTCGTTTGAGCAACTCGATAGGAGAACAGTGGTCCGTTCATGCCGAAGAGCCACAACGATTGATTCTCCCACGCAAACTCTAAAGTCGATATCGACGACATCTCTGAAACTTCGAAACTCTTTTCCAACTCACCCACTCGAGACGATCTCTTAATCAACGCTCTCGTTTCACCATTCACTTCAAACAGAAACTTCACGTCAGTTCCATTCAATTTCGGCAAAATGTGCTCGAAACAAATATCGTCGTTATTGACAATCGTATCCCACAAATCTCTCTCGCCCATGCGTCTCTTCTTTCTCTTCTCTCTTCTCGCGCGCGCGCAAATGCGGTAGAAAATATAGCAGCGAGCTTTGACGGGTGAGTGAGTGAGCGAGTGAGTGCGTTCTTTTTTTTTTCTCTCTCTCTGTCTCTCTCGCATGTGATTCGCGCTCGTTTCTCTCACTTTCTCTTGGAATATCCGAAAAAACGATGTGAGTGTGATGAACATTTTCGGGAATAACGAAAAATCTTCACAACGCGCACACGCACAAAACGAAACGAAACGAAACGAAACGAAACGCTCGCGGAGCCGTTGGTCTCTGAAAAAAGACGAAGAAGAGAAGCGCGGGAAGTTTTCGTTTAGTCGCTGTTCGTTCTTTTTTATATTCTCCGGATGTATACGCATAATACGATGGAAATTGCGAAAGTGTCGACGTCGTTGTGCGCACCTTCTCAAAGCCATCCTTCTTCGAAGAGAAGTTCCCGCGAACGCCGCCAAAAACAGCGACAACGCGCGAGAATGAACGCGACGGCGAGCACGAGCGAGGCGAAAAAGACGAGCAGAACGAACGAGAAAACCGTCATTCTCGTGCGACACGGGAAAACGGAGATGAATGAATACTTGGCATCGAACCACTGGGCGGACGAGAAGTTCAAAGATCCGCTCTTGTACGACACGAAACTCTCGAAAGCCGGCGTCGCGGGCGCGCAGTTGGCGCAAGTGTACGTGGAAAAATTGGAACCGAAACCAGAATTGATCGTCGCCTCGCCGTTATCTCGCGCCATCATGACGGCGAAGTACGTGTTTGAACACGACAGGTCGACGCCGAGAGCGGTGTGCGCGCACGCCAGAGAGAGAGTGTTTCACGCCTCCGACCACGGGAAAACGAAACGAGAATTGG
>Ga0255766_10003952_pt1 | contig 12744 bp, 7 predicted proteins | sample 071ome_23_FD_179966 | JGI IMG/M metagenome (GOLD analysis project Ga0255766, IMG submission 179966) | Coastal salt marsh microbial communities from the Groves Creek Marsh, Skidaway Island, Georgia - 071403BT metaG (version 2) | ecosystem: Environmental > Aquatic > Marine > Intertidal zone > Salt... | reverse complement strand
CACTCAGAGATAAAAGGGCAAATCTTGAACAACCCGTTTCACCAAAAGTTCAAATGGTCAAATTGGATCAAGTGGCGATGGTAAAAAAGTTAAAAATTAATCCTTATCAAACTTATGCAAATCAAAAGATAGAAGAATTTAATGCAACTCTTATTCCAATAGAAGTTCAACGAAACATTGTGATTGGCAAAGATGGAAAAATTGAAATGATCAAAGAACAAAATCAACCCGCACCTGTTGAAGAAAAAATGGTTGAACTCAAAAAAGATATCGTTGAGCCAATCCAATCAAAAGATCAGCCAGAACCAGTTGAGAGAAAAAAACTCGTAGTGGCTGCACCTTTACAACGTGATCAAGTTCAAAAGGAAATGGTGAGTAAAAATTATGTTGTTAAAGCAGGTTTAAACACTCAAATCAAAAAAGAAGAAGTTTCATCTGAAGTGAACCTGATGAGAGAAAAGTTAGATAAAGTCAAACAATACATTCAAAATGAAAAAAATAACAAAACTTATTCTGAAAAAAACCTAGATCATTTCTTAGCAATGCAAGGAATGAACCGATATGTACAACTTGCATCTTATGAAGAGAAAAAAGATGCTGAAAAATTTAAAAAACTATTTAGTGACGAAGTCGGTGGATTAAGTATTCGAAAAGATCAATTAGCAAAAGCTTCATTATACAAAGTTATGGTTGGACCTTTAGATCATAACGGCGTTCAGGTTGTTACCAATAACTTAAATAATTTGAGTATTGGTGGTTTTATTGTTACCATTGAGTAATGACAAAAAAAACCTCGATTCAAATTAAAAGTAATCAAAAAAAAGTCTCGGGTAATTTATTTGCTAAAAAAGGAATTACCGTTAGATCCGTAAAACTTCCAAGACCTCCGCTTCGAGCTAAACCTGGTCAAACCATTACAGGAAAAATTACATTAAATAAAAAAAGAAAAAACAAAGTTCAAATTAAAGCTGGCCAAACCCTTCAGGGAAAAATTGCCCCATCTAAAAAAAAAATTAATTAATTTTTTCACCGTTAGTTAAATTGAATACCAAGAATAGTAACATCGTCATGCAGTTTTGCATTTTCAAAAATTAACTGATCATTTAAATGGTTAATAATACGTCTTGGAGATTGATCAAAATGATCGCGAATAATACTCTCTAACCCTTCTCGTCCAAGTTCACTTCCATCTTTACATTTGCCCTCGGTGACACCATCTGTAAAAGCAAATAAGAAAGAACGCTGCCCCATAGGCTTATAAGTTTCAATTTTTAATTCATTGGGTTTCATTTCAAACAATCCAATCGGCGGGCTTTTACTCTCGATATCGATAAAAGAAGATGGATCTTTACATATTAATACTGGCTCATGACCTGTATTGATAAATTCAACATGACCATATTCTTTGTTATAAAATCCAAGGACAGCAGTCACAAACATTCCTCGTGATCCCGTTTCACATAATTCATTATTAATCTTACAGACTAAATGTTTAAGATTAGTCTCATGCTTACATAAATTTCTAAACAAGGCTGAAGTTTTTGCCATTAAGATACCTGCGTGCATCCCCTTTCCAGAAACATCTGCTAAAATAAAAGCATATTTTTTTGATCCCACCTCAACAAAGTCAAAAAAATCGCCCGAGACCCCTTTAGCTGCAGTGTTTGCTGCAAAAAAATTAGGTGGGAATGATGCTTCTTTGGGAATTAAACTTTGCTGTACTTCAATCGCCACTTCTAAATCATGTTTTTCTTTATCTCTAAATTTTTTTCTCTCTAAGGAAGAATAAATTTTAGCTTTAAGCAGTGTGTTATTAATAGGTTTCGTTAAATAATCCTCTACCCCAGCTTCAATACAACGAACAATAGTATCTTCTTCTTTAAAACCACTGATCATAATGATTGGAATGTCTTTTAAAATTAAACTTTGCTTCATTTCCATAAGCACTTCATATCCATTTTTTTTAGGCATCAAGACATCAAGGAGAATAACATCGAAGGGATTTTTTTTTAATTTTTGTAATGCTTCTTCACCATCATAAGCCAATTCAGTTTTGTGTCCTTCTTTTAATAAAATTCGCTCAATTAACTGACAACTACTTTGATTATCATCCACGATTAAAATTTTTCCTTTGATTTTATCCGTTTGATCTTCCGTCAAAGGTTTAATCATGGAAGCAAGTTTTTTTAAAATCTCACTTTCTTTTTTATTTTCTTCCTGCCTGTCTGAAACATTGTGTAATTGAACAAGCTGTTCAAGATTACTGTTAAATTTTTTAGTTTCATCTAACAAACTTTGAATGTCATGATGATTTTGATGAGAAGTTTCTAAATCTTCTAAAATCATTTCTGAATAACCAAGAATAATATTCACAATATTTCTTAAATCATGTCGTGTTTTTTTTTGGAAATCAGGAATTTGATCCTCACTTAATTCTAAAATTTTGTCTGAAACAACTTTATTAATTTCTTCAATCAATTGGTTAGAAGCATTAATAATTTTGAAGAGCTCATCTTCAAAATCATGCAAAGATTCAAGGACAGATTTTTGCTTTAAAACACTAGAGTAAGATAAAATAATATTTGCAGGTTCTAACAGACGTTGTTTTAAACTCTCTAATTGATTTTTGGTTAATATTTTTGAATTTTGAGACATATATTATATATATTATAACTGACTCTCTTAGTTTATGAAAATAAAAGTAAAAATAGATTTCATGAAAACGTTAATAAAAAACTTTTTTATTATCACGTGTTTTATTCTTATTAGCATCCAAAATGGGGAGGCTAAAAATGTACGTCTCTTCTATGAGGTGCTAGGTAAATATGAGGTAAAGCATTTTAAAAATCAAAATGAAATTAAACTGAATCAAAGTGAGGAAGGTTTTGTTAGTTCAGTGGAACATAACTCGAATAACTCTGCAACTGGCCTTTATCAAATCTTGAATATTGATTTAAGAAAAGAAGATTTAAGATACCTTTACTTTGATTGGTACAGTGAAAAATTTATTAATATAAACGAACGCAAAAAAGAGTTTCATGATTTCCCTGCCCGTATTTATTTAACTTTTAGAAAAAAAACTTTTCCTTTTGAATTGCCTTTTCAATTGCCTTGGGAACGATACCATATCAATTATGTGTTCTCGAACGTTGAAGATCAAGGCGCCCATTGGAAAAGTCCTTATTTAAGTTTTTTTACTAAATCTCATGATGTGGTGATTAGTGGAAAATGGGATCCTGCTAATTATTGGATATCCAATAAAATCGATTTAAAATCTGATATTCAAAAGTTTTGGAATACTGATTTAAATTATTTAGAGTCTGTCGCGTTAATGGTGGATACCGATAATACGGGAAGAAAAACTAAAACACTATTTAGAAACGTCTATCTAAGCAAAAATTAAATATGATTATTTTTAAGAACTTAAAAATTAACCTTTACCAAAAAATTCTAATTATTGTTTTATTTATTTGTGCTATTGCGATTTTAATCTTTGGTTCATTTACTTTTATACAATATCAAGGATCGAGCAAAAAAGAAAAGGTAACGTTTTTAAATAACCTGCGTGATAGTCAGTTTGAGAAATTAACTCAATATTACACAGGTCTCGAAGGTGCAGTGTTATCTGAAAGTCAATCACTCGATACCACTATAAAAGCAGAAAGATTAATTAAAAGTTATCAGCAAATCAAACTGAGTGATCAGCAAAAAAAGACAAACTTTAAATTTCTTAAAATTTTTTACACTAATATTTTTAAAGCCAGAGTTAAAAAACAATTTCAAGATGAAAAAAAGTTAAATGAATTTATTGCTCAATCCTTATCCTTTGGTGATCAACATGATGCAACCGTTCAATTACAAAATAGCTTTATTAACAGCAAACTTCATCCAGTGGGTTATAAGTATAAAATTTATAACGTAAATGATGGAACCAATTATTCTCAAGTTGTCCATCCTCAGGTTCATGGTCATTATTATGACTTTTTAAAACGTTATGATTTTTATGATGTGTTTATTATTGAAAAAGATAACTTAGATATTGTTTATTCAGTTTTCAAAGAAACCGATTTTGCAACAAGTTTAAAATCTGGACCTTATTCAAATACAAAATTAGCGCAAGTGGCCAATCAAATTGTTGATGATTACCGATTAGACTCTTTTAGAGAACCTCAAGTTTATTTTACTGATTTTGAACGATACGCTCCTTCTTATTTTGCACCAGCAGCTTTTGTTGCGGCTCCCATTTTTAATAAAGATAAAGTATTTCAGGGTGTTTTAGCGGTACAGATTAAACCGGATAACTTAAATAAGGTGTTAGCAAACAATTATCAGTGGAATAAAATAGGACTTGGATTAACAGGCCACTCTTACTTGATTGGTCCAGACTCGTATTTAAGATCGGATTTAAGAGACTACATTCAAGATAAGGATAAATTTTTTAAATTTATAAAAAATAAGAACAATCCAGTATTATATAGCCAGCTTAACAATAACACTTCGGCTAACCTAATTTTTAAAATTCGAAATGAAGCAACGGATCGGGCTTTTCTCAATGAAGAAGGAATTGTTGAACAAAAAAACTACATGAATAAAGATGTCTTATCCTCGTTCACCAAATTTAGTTTTAAAAATATTCAATATGCCTTGATCACCGAAATGGAAACCAAAGAGCTTTTTGGTGAAATTAGATCCTTGTTTATTAACATGTCATCTGGAATTGCCATTGCACTGGTCATCGTTATTATTTTAACCAGTTTTTTAATTATTAACCTTTTAAGACCCTTGGAATATCTATCTGTTGTATCAGAACGTGTGAAATCTGGGTTTTACAGTGAGCGAGCTAAGGTTGAAACTAAAGATGAAATTGGCGAACTTGCTCAAACATTTAATGCCATGATTAATAATGTTGAAGCTGACATTGTAAGAAAAGAAAAAGACAAACTTATTTTTGCTAATTTAAAAGAAGAGGCAGATATAGCTAATCAAACTAAAAGTACATTTTTAGCCAACATGTCTCATGAATTACGAACTCCGATGAATGCTATTATTGGTTATAGTGAAATTTTAACCGAAGATGCCATGGATGATGGTAATGAGGCATATGTTGCTGATTTAAAGAAAATTAATTCTGCCGGTAAACATTTATTATCTTTGATTAATGACGTTTTAGATATTTCTAAAATTGAAGCGGGAAAAATGGAGCTTGATATTCATGAGCTCAGTCTAAAAACATTGGTTCAAGAAGTCTCGGATACTAGTCTCACTTTAGTTCAAAAAAATAAAAATGAACTTAAAATTGTTCAGGATCCAAATATTGACCTTGTTCAAAATGACAGTGTTAAACTTCGACAAATCTTGTTTAATTTAATTTCTAATGCATCTAAGTTTACTGAAAACGGAACGATTACCCTTGGTTACCTCGTAGATCCAAAAAACAAAAATCTACTTAAAATCTATGTGAGTGATACTGGAATTGGTATTGATAAAGATAAAATTTCAAAAGTCTTTGAAGAATTTGGGCAAGAAGATGCAGCGACCACAAGAAAATATGGTGGAACCGGACTTGGTTTATCTTTATGTAAAAAATTTGCAGAATTGATGGGAGGAACGATTGTATTAGATAGTGTTAAAGGCAAAGGGTCTATCTTTACCGTCATGGTACCTTTAAACGTACAAAAAGCAAAACCTACCAAAGAAGAGGCTGGAGAAAATCAGAATAAAAAAGTTGAGACTGGAAGAAAAGTTATTTTAGTTGTTGATGATGATAAACAAGCAAGAGATCTCATCAAACGAAATTTAGAAAAAGAAAACTATATTGTTTTTACGGCAACAAATGGGGATGAAGCGATTGAAATTGCAAACCAAAAAAATCCGCATTTAGTTACTTTAGATATTATGATGCCGAAGAAAAGTGGATGGGATACTTTAAAAGAACTAAGAAGTTATAATAAATTTAAAGATATTCCTGTAGTTATGATTTCTATGCTTGATGATGATAAGACAGGAATTTTAAATGGTGCAAATGGTTACATTAAGAAACCTGTTACCAAAGAACACTTGGTTCAAGTGATTAGTTCTTTTAAAGATAAAATGAAAAACAACAATATTATGATTGTAGATGATTTAAAGGACAATCGTGACATTATTAAAAAACATTTAAAAGATTATAATTTTAATTTCTTTGAAGCTGAAAATGGAAAAGTAGGAATTGAAAAACTTTTAAAACATCCATGCGATGGAATTATTTTAGATCTAATGATGCCGGTTATGGATGGTTTCCAATTCCTGACTGAGGTTAAAAATTACAATCAATTAAAAGATATTCCTATTATTGTCTTAACCGCAAAAGACTTAACGACCGATCAAGTAATTGAAATTGAAAAAGATGTATCTTTAGTGATTCAAAAAACAGACCTTGGTGAGCGAAAAATTAAAGATTTAGTTCAAAGTCTAGTAAGCTAATAATTATTAATTATTTTTTAAGTTTATTTTCTATGTCTGAAATGCCTCTAGATTTTAATTCATGTTTTAAAATGGTTTTAATATTCTCACCATTACGAGCAACCATGTTTTGAATTTTTCTAACACCCGACTCTACGCGGTAAACTAAATAAATTAAAATAACTACGACAACACCAATAAAAATAAGTTCAGCCATATTACTTGATAAAAGAATTCATTTTTTCCAATAATTTTGGAAAATCAATAGGTTTAGTTTCAAATTCATCGCAACCTGCATCCATACATCTCTTCTTATCTGTCTCTAAAGCATGCGCAGTTAGTGCAATAATTGGTGTTTTAATACCTTCGGCTCTTAGTTTTTGAGTGATTTCCCAACCGTTCATTTTAGGTAAACTCATATCCATTAAGATGAGTTGGTAATCAGGAAGTTTACTTTTATTATAACCCTCTTCCCCATCGATGGCCATTTCAACTTCAAAACCTTTACGAATAAGACGGCGTGATAGCATATCTCTATTCATTTCATTGTCCTCTACTAATAGAATTTTTGCCATATTATCTATTATTCCATGAAACGGGGTTGACAACAACTCTATTTCGACTTCCAATGGTTTTTAATACGCAGATTTCTTGATTGAGATCAGAGTCCGCATAAACAAGTTTAATTTTGATGCTTCGATTTCCTGGGGTGAAGTTCGAAGTTTGTGTATTTTGATAAAACCCTTTTGCCAATTCACGTCCCCAATCTTTAATCGAGGCGACTTTGTCAGATGGGGGTGTAATCGTTAGAGGTGATGTATTGGATGTAAACGATGATGTCTTGGACCAACCACTTGATAACCCTTCGATATCCACACTGTCTTCATCTTCAATATAGATACTGTTTTGAGATCCATCAGTACAAAAGCTCATTTCGGCTCGAATTGGACCTACTCCAACCTCAATCATATTTCCATCTTCTTCAATATCTGCGCCCGTAAAGTCTCCAACACTACCTCCAAATTGAACAAGAAAACCTCCAACTTCAGATGATGCATTTCCATTTCGTGTAAAGATTTTTCTATTCGACACACTAGATGGGTGCTGATAAGCAAGATAATTATTATTATTGGCAGTAGGATGGCCAGTTAACCAGTTGTTTCCTTCAAAAGGTCCAACTTTAACATTTGGCGATGATGATCGTAGTGCCGTTTCATCACAAGCCGATTCACTTTCAATATTTGCAGTGGAATTAATTCGTGTTCTCCAGAACTCTCGGTCTTCTAAAGGTCCTGAGGTGTATCTCCAGAAACCTGACCTATAAACCCCACCTTCACACTCATCCGTTCCATTAATCCAAATTTTCTCATCTTGTGGAAGACCCACATTTGAAATTGCAGCAAGATCATTGGTAGAAGTGACCATTGCTAAATAACCTTCTAGACCACATAAGTTTTGGTAACTCGCTTGGAAATTAGCTTGTTCATAACTTAAAGAGTTAGAAATATATCGGTAATAATAATTTGAGTCGGTCGGTTTCGTGACATCACCCAGTTTTACTGAAATTTCCCTAACTCCTGGTGATGCTCCTGATTGAGTAAAAATCATGGACTGAATAATATCAACATAATTTTGACATGACCCATCACCTGTAATGGTTACTGTTTGAGAGTTGTTGCCTGAAACAGATAAACTTAAATTGGTTAATTCTTCTTCTCCCACAACCAGCATGTCACCTGCTTGTGCACCTGTTTTAATACTAACCACCGCTTTTGTTACTCTTCGATCAAATAACTTGATCACTCGTTTCGTTGAAATTCGAGTAATTGGATCTCCATAATTTTCCATTCCTCCATATTCAACGACTAAACCTTTTACTCCCCACGCATTTGTATGTATATTTGGACCTGACCAATTATGTAAATCATTCCATTGCTGTGCAGCATTTCCAAACTGCGGTCCTAGTGAATGTAAAGACCACTCAGAACCCAAGCTATTATCAGGCTGCCAATTTGAAAAATTTCTATATGGCATGTTATTTTTAAATTTTTCTCCAACTTGTTGTCCTGAAGGACCTCCCGTTGTACTTGATCTTGTCCATGAAGCATTCACACTATTCTGGTTTGGTGAAGGGTTTTCACTCAATACTCGTTTATAGGCAAAAGCTAAACCACGGTTATTCCAAATAAATTGTTCTGGACCTGTAATCCATCTCCAATGTGGACAATCTGCATTGGTTGAGGTTCCTTGATTAACATACGAGCTTTGACTTATAAAATAATTCAGTGGAGGATCTTTAAAGAACAATGAGAGATTAGCTTGCGCTGAAATATTTTGATTAGCATTAGTAATGCTAGAGCTGACACGGTAATATTCATGCTGAATACCCTCTACCGTCGTAAGTCGTGCATCGCCTGGGTAGTCTCCAGTAAAACCTGATGAATTAATGTTTGCACGCGTTACAAAATGATGAAGGGTGAATGTTGTTCCACTTGTTACTCGTACACGATAAAAACCAGTCGTTAATCCCCAAATCGTTCCATCAGTACTTTCAACACCTAATCGACTACTAGAAATATCTTGAATTCGAATAATATCATCATCAGCTAAACCATGATTACTTGCTGTGGTAACAACAGCAGGGTTTGCTTTGGTAATGGATGAAATATTGATGTTTGTTTCTCCTTGAAGAAAAGGAATTAAATTCATTAACCGAGTATTTGCATTATAATTTGCGCCTCTTGTATAAATTGGCATCGTATCAACATTTTTTAAAGCTCTCCAATCTTCGACTGCTGTTGCTTGAGAGGTACGATTCATAGGGCCACCACACTTGCCTAGATTAGCGGTCGTGTTTTGGTTTAGAGATTGAGCTAGACCCCCTAACCAACCATTCCCTTTTGCTTTTTCAGCAACCACTTCATTTTCTGCTTCACTTGTAATGGTTGCTAGATAACCTGTTTTTGCAAAATAGTTTAAACGGTTTGCAACCTTATATCCTTCGCTATATCTCGTATTTCTATTATTATAAGCTTTACCCGATGTAGAAACTGGGAATTGATAGAATTCATAAAAATGGTTAAAGCCATCTAAGTGTTTATTGACATGTAGAGGTCCAAGAGTAAACAGGATCACTCTTTCTCCTAATGTTGCTGAAGCTGAGCTTTCAGTATTTTCATTAGTTCCTCCAGCCTCATTCGCAAACGGATTCACTTCATCACCATCTGTAACTTCATTTTTATTAAAATACTGAATAGACTCAAAAGCATTCATCCAAGTTGAAACTGCTGCACACGGAGCATCGGTTTCGTTACCGGAGTAAAGCTCCCATGCAGATATATTATAAATCGTTGGGGTATTTCCAGGTGTTAAACTTGATCCGCCTGTAATATTTTTTAATGCCTTCCAAACTCGGTTGTTATACCAAACAAAGTTTCCTGTTGAGTAATTAGATGTTGGACTCCAGGCAGTGGGTTTTGAGCTATGCTCTAATGTTAATACCCCTGTATTTTGGTTCCATCCTGGCCATTCATCTGAAGTGTTAGAGTCATCAGTTGTTGTACTTGCTGGAACTATGGTTGATTCATAATCTTCTGCTAGCGTGTTATATTTTAAAACATCCTCTGCAGAAACGTATTTATCTTTTTCAATAGTTGCTCTTGCAACACAAAACTTGGTATTATCATTGACATCCTTTTTATCATTCGCATCATCATGATTAAGTCTAAAAGAGTCAAATCCTCCGTATTCAACAACATAACCCGTGATACAATCTAAAGCATTAGTGTAACAACCAGGAATTCTTCTAAGATCATTCCACTTTCCATTTACACGGTTGGCTCTATTAATTTCCATAACAGCATATTCTTCACCAGATCTATTATTGGGTTCCCCACTTTGCCAGTTGGTATAATTATTAACCTGACCAATGTTAGGTCCTGATTCAGACCGCATCGTCCCCGGAGTCCTAAAATCTGAATTTCCAAGCCAGATATAATGTTGATCACTCGTTTGATCCATTCGATTTCCATAATACTGACCTCGTGTCTTTCCTGCTTGAACGTGAAAAGGTTTTGCGCCTATACATCCAGATGAAGTAGAATTGTTACACATTACAGCTTGTCGAATAAATTCATTCTCAGCCGCAGAGTCGATAGAGACGAGATAGCCTCTCATACCTCCACATGTTGAACGCTCTGCTCTTCGTTTAGCTTCAAACCAATCGACTGAATCTTTGTCATAACCCACATCAGATGATAAATCAGGAGCTGTCGCAAAGTATTTATAATAATGTCGATGGCTTCCATCGCCTCCTTTGACAAATTGTACTCCATCACAACCACTACCTAGGATTTCTTGCCAGTCATCAATATTAAAATTATTTCCACTACTCACACCCTCATCTTTTTCCAGAATATAAGTTTTGTTCTCAAAAATAACGCAATCTCCCTCTTGATAAGTGGACGCCGTGCTAAAATCAGAATATGTTGATGCATTATTACACTGCTCCATCGAGCGTTTAAAAGCATCAAATCCGGTGTTGGTATTATTGGAATCTGGAATTTTAATATCACCAGCAACTCCGGTTTGAGCAATATATTTAGATAATGAAATAACTTTAGATGTCCCATCTTCCCCAGTAAGGCTCGCAAGATCTTCTTCTGTTAATGCAACTTTTCCATCTCCGACATCTCCTTTTTGACCTGGTGCTGAAACCATCAATTCTAAGGGAACAAGTTGTCCTTGTGGTCCAATTCCACAAGACATAATTTTGTAATAGGTAATGTCTTCTCCTGGAGGGAATCTTTGAACGGGCGGCGAACTTCCGGTATCAGCAACAACAACATATTTTGCAAGTTCAAGTGCCCAACGGGTTCCAACATTTTCTAACCCATAAATTCTAGCATCATTTTTTTTATCTATACTTCTTGTTGTACTAAAATCTTTTGCTGTATTTCCACTTCCTTCATTAAATTTGTAATAACTCACTAGACCTGGTTCACTTCCAGTTATTCTTTTATTCATGTTATCTGCGATATCTTGCTGAGTTCTTGAAACATTCCATAATCTCATTTCAGCAACATGACCAACAAAAGGAATGCTGCTCATCTTTCTTTTTCCTGTCATGCCTCTGCCCGCATAACCATCAAAGCCTTCACCAAAAATAAAAGTTGTATCCTTTCCAAGTAATTGTTCTGGTGGATTTCTCCACCTAGAAGTTTTTCTAGTCCTGACATCAATACTATAAGTTCCTTGAAGAACGCCGTTTTGATAAATACGAACATTATCTCTATCTGTTCTTCTAGGGTTTCCTCCATCCCAAACCATTGCCAGATGAACCCATTCATTTTTAATTGGAACGCCCACTGTTTCTCCATCTCTAACCAATAGAGTTTGGTTCATTCGAGGATTCCATTTATCGTTTTTGATTTTAAATACTAAATCTCTTCTTCTTCCCCATTCCCAAATTTGAGTATCTCGATTACTAAAAGCATTTTTATCTTTCATCCACCATTCAATCGTAAAGCGTCGATCTGGAAAATCATAAAAAGGTTCAACCATTGCAAATGATCGAATTTCATAATTTGTATTTTGTCTTTGCTTATTGCTCGGTCCTTGTCCTGAAAAATAAAGAGAACGAACTACATCTGCATGTCTTTGAATAAAAACTTCATACGACATTCCTGCAAACTTTCTGTCATCACCACTTGCATTGTTAGTTAAGGTTTGACTAATACGTTTTGCATAAAATACATCTTTGGTGGAATCAGTAAAACCATGTCGGTTAAGACATTTGTTATCCGATTGAACGACTTTTAAACTATTTTTAATATCAACAAGTTCAAATGAATTTGTATTTAAACGATCCTCAATATATTTTTGACCCTCTTGTAACCCTGTCTCTGCAGCTAAAGTGACCTGTTGCATCACAGAGTTACGGCTCACCGATTTTAAATCATTATCATAATAAAAGAACATGGCTGTGGTCATCACAGACAAACCTGCAATCACAGCAATCACGAATGCTAAAACAAAACCTTTTTGATATTGATGCATTATTTATTACTCCATAACTGCTGACGATTAATAAAACTATGACTATCTTTACAACGATTTGAAAGCATTCCAATTATACCCTCTTCTCCATCTACTGTAACTGTTTCTTCAGCAACACGGATACTAGGTTGCACATTACGTGCAGGATAATCAAATCGGATCACAGCCTCATCTAATCCACTTGTTAAAGGAACAGTTTGACGCCTATAGATTTTTTCTCCATTCTCGCCTTGAATAAAACCCTCA
>Ga0255766_10003940_pt1 | contig 12762 bp, 16 predicted proteins | sample 071ome_23_FD_179966 | JGI IMG/M metagenome (GOLD analysis project Ga0255766, IMG submission 179966) | Coastal salt marsh microbial communities from the Groves Creek Marsh, Skidaway Island, Georgia - 071403BT metaG (version 2) | ecosystem: Environmental > Aquatic > Marine > Intertidal zone >... | reverse complement strand
ATATTGAGAGCTGATAAAAAAAAGAATGAATTGGAGGATTTGAAAAAGGCAAAATGGTATATTGATAAATTAATTCAGAAAATGGAAAATTAAATGTCAGACTATAAAGATTTATATGAAAAACATTATAGAGAAGATATTAGTAATAAAGAAAAAATGATCAAAACCTTAATTGATATTTCAATTTCTAAAGAAATTCAAAATACAGGATGTTTTCAATTGGACTTATTTAATGTTGAAAAGAATGAAATAGGCAATGATCTTTATGATATCTATACTAAATGGTCCAAATTGAGTAGAAAAATAGATAAATTAGGTTTAGATTCAAATTCATTTTTAAATTTTTTAAGTAAGAGATAAATGGAAGAAAGATTATTTCAAAGTGTAGACTTTATAAGTCATTCTGGACTACCATTGTCATGGAAAATAGAATGTGATGCAATACATGATGATGAATGGTCAACATTGGCAAAAATGATACGTGAGTATGAGAATAAAAATTGGAAAAAAGCGATTGGAATACCTAGAGGAGGAGTTAAATTAGGTGAAGAATTGGATAAATATAGTTCCAATAATCCTGATGATCCTATATTAATTTGTGATGATGTGTATACAACTGGTAAAAGCTTTGCCGATTTTGTATCAGAAAATTTTGATGAAAATGAAAAAATTTTCTGTTGGTGTGTTTTTGCCAGAAAACCTACCGAAAATGGAATTAAAGCATTATTTACAATGCCTGAAAAAAAATCTTGACAAATTTTTATATTAGTGTATAATATAATTATTGAGTGGGAAAAACTTTCCCAATTTTGTTATGAACCCATACAATGGTGCGAAAATGAAAACCAACCAAATTAAACTAATCGAAGCATTGAACGCTAATGGATTTTCCGATCAGATTACACGTAAAGATTTAAAAATGGTCGGAGACCAAATGGGTCTTTCCACAACTTGGTTAGAAAAAAATGACTTATATAAAGTAAGTCGAGGTCTTTATCAAATTCCAAAAATGGATCAACAAATGTCAAAAACATCCCCACAAGTTCAAATGACTACTGATAGAACCGAAAATGTTGTGCCAATTCGTCAAGATTTTGTATCATTTGTTCCACAAAGTGATAAGAATTTTGTAAGATTCGGTCATTATAAAGATGTAGAGATGATCGTTAAATCAGAAATTTTTTATCCGGTCTTTGTTACCGGACTTTCTGGTAATGGTAAGACATTTATGATTGAGCAGGCTTGTGCAAAATTGAACCGTGAAATGTTTCGTGTAAACATTACTATTGAAACAGATGAAGATGATTTGCTAGGACACTATACACTAAAAAATGGCGAAACAGTATGGCAAGACGGACCAGTTATTCAAGCAATGGAACGTGGTGCTGTGTTATTACTAGATGAAGTTGATCTTGCTTCTAACAAAATTTTATGTCTGCAACCTGTTTTAGAAGGTAAAGGTGTATTCATTAAAAAAATTAATCGATGGGTATATCCAAAGAACGGGTTTAATGTTATGGCCACTGCCAACACTAAAGGAAAAGGATCTGATGATGGACGTTTTATTGGCACAAATATTTTAAATGAGGCATTTCTAGAAAGATTTGCCATTACTTTAGAGCAAGAATATCCAACTGTTGCTACTGAAAAAAGAATTCTTAAAGGTGTATTGGAGGATTTAAATGCATCCAATGATGATTTTGTTGACCGTTTGGTCAATTGGGCAGATATTATTCGTAAAACATTTTTTGATGGTGGTATTGATGAGATAATTGCAACTCGCCGATTAGTTCATATTTGCAATGCCTATGCAATTTTTAATGATCGGATGAAAGCAATTCAGATGTGTGTCAATCGATTTGATGATGAGACCAAAACAGCATTTTTAGATCTTTATAGTAAAGTCGATGCTGATGTAAATTATAACCCTGATGGTTCTGCCGAAGGAGGTGAATCTACCGCAGACACCAATTCTGAAGAAAAAGTTTCAGAATCAATCTAATTGACTGCATAAATAGAGGATAAGGTTTTGTGAACCTATCCTCTATTTTTTTATGCAATTTTTGGAGATATAATGCGTATTCAAGTAAAAGTTGAAGAACTTAGAAAAAAGAAAATTTTTGTGGCCACTCCTATGTACGGAGGTCAATGTTCCGGAATGTTTGCTAAAGCCTGTATAGATTTAGCGACCATGTGTTCAAATTATGGGGTTGATTGTAGATTTTTTTTCATTTTTAATGAAAGTTTAATTACTAGGGCGAGAAATTATCTTGTTGATGAATTTTTAAGGCAAGAGGAATACACACATTTGATGTTTATTGATAGTGATATTCATTTTGACCCTAAAGATGTATTGTCGTTGGCTGTTTTATGTGATCATGAAAAACCCATAATTGGTGGTCCTTATGGAAAAAAAGTAATTGCGTGGGAAAAAGTAAAACAAGCAGTTGATTGTGGTATAGCAGATGATGATCCTGATGAATTGTCTAAATTTGTGGGCGATTTTGTTTTTAATCCAGTTAGCGGAACAAAAGAATTACTAGTTACTGAACCTGTGGAAGTATTAGAAATAGGAACAGGATTTATGATGGTAGATCGGAAAGTTTTTAATACTTTTCGTGAAGCATATCCAAGATTTCATTATAAACCTGATCATAATAGATCTGAAAATTTTAAAGGTGATCGATATATTCATGCTTATTTTGATACTGTGATTGATAATGATCAGTATATGCCAGGAGGAGAATCTGGAAATTCAGACAGATATCTATCTGAAGATTACATGTTTTGTCAATTGTCTAGAAAAATTGGACATAAAATATATCTTTGTCCGTGGATGAAACTTGGTCATGTAGGAAGTTATGTATTTGATGGATCAATGGTTGAACTTGGAAGAATTGATCAGGCAAACCCAGTGGCAGTAGAAAACATGAAAGAATCAATGGTACTGAGAGAAAACAGAAGAATTAGAAGAGAAAATCGTCAAGCAACTGCTGAAATAGAACAAGTTCAGAAAAAAACTTTGAATAGATCAGAAAGAAGAAAGGCATTGAAAAATAAAAAAAAATGATGTATAATAATATTTTTAACATTTAATGGAGATTTGTCATGAATTTGAGTGAACAAACTATATCTATTTTGAAAAATTTTTCTCATATCAATAGCGGACTTTATTTTCAGGAAGGTCAAAAAATAAAGACTGTCGCTCCTTCAAAAGCTATTCTTGCTGAAGCTATTATTACTGAAGATATACCCACAAATTTTGGTATTTATGATTTGAATAGATTATTAGGTACGGTTTCATTGTTTGAAAAACCTGAAATTGAATTTGCCGATAGACAGTTAATTTTAAAGGAATCGAATAAGAAAAAATCTTGTAAATATTCTTATTGTGATGCTTCTCTAGTAGTTCGTCCTCCAGAAGGTAAGGAAGTTAAACTTCCTACTGAAGAAGTTACTTTCGTCTTATCAGAATCAGTATACAATGAATCTGTAAAAGCTGCTGCTATTTTGCAGTATCCTGAAATTGCAGTTGTAGGAAATGGTAAAGTCATGGAGATTGCTATACTTGATTCTAAAAATCAAATGTCCGATGAATTTTCACACGAAGTTGGTGAAACTCCGTTTAATTTTAAATTTATTTTTAAGGTTGAAAACTTTAGTAAATTGATGTCTAAAGAGTATAATGTTGCTCTTTCTTCTAGAGGACTTTCACGTTTTAATAGTTCCGATGATATTTTGACTTATTTTATCGCCCTAGAACCTACATCTACATATGAGAACTAAATATGCTTCATGAATCTTTTCTTTGGGTAGAAAAATATCGACCAAAAAAGATTTCAGATTGTGTATTACCACAATACACTAAAGAAATTTTTCATAAAATTGTTCAAGATGGTCGTATTCCGAATATGATTCTTGCCGGTGGTCCTGGCATGGGTAAAACTACGGTTGCTAAAGCACTTTGTAGTGAAATAGGATGTGATTGGCTTATGATTAATGGTTCTGAAGAATCTGGTATTGATGTACTCAGAACTAAAATTCGTGGTTATGCTTCTACCGTTAGTTTTGATGGAGGTAGAAAAGTAGTTATTTTAGATGAGGCAGATTACTTGAATCCTCAATCTACTCAGCCTGCTTTGAGGTCTTTTATTGAAGAATTTGAAAAGCATTGTTCTTTTATCATGACTTGTAATTATGTCAATCGTATTATTCAACCTTTGCATTCTCGTTGTCAAGTGGTTGAATTTAAGATAAATAAAGAAGAGAAGGTTCAAGTAGGTGCACAATTTGGTAAACGTCTTTATTCTATCTTGGAAAAAGAAAACGTTGAATATGATAAGAAAGTTGTCGCTGAAATATTATTTAAGCATTTTCCAGATTATCGCCGTGTACTAAATGAACTTCAGAAATATTCAACTTATGGTAAAATAGATACAGGTATTCTCTCTCAAGTAACGGAAATTAATTTAAAAGAATTGATGGGTGCTATGAAAGAGAAAAAATTTAATGATGTTAGAAAATGGGTTGCTGAAAATATAGATAACGATCCTCAAAAAATTTACCGAAAGTTGTATGATGTTGCCTCAGATTATATCGAACCAGCATCTATTCCTCAACTAGTATTAATATTGGCAGATTATCAATATAAATCAGCATTCGCACCTGATCAAGAATTAAATTTGGTCGCTTGTCTTGTTGAATCTATGGTAGAATGTCAATTCAAAGGTTAAATGAAAAAGACATTAATAGCATTGTCATGTTTTTTGATGACAACTACAGGTTATGCACATGATAATGAAACAAAAGGATCTTATGGTTTGTATGAATATCCTTCACCAGAAACAGGAATGTTTTTCTTCACCTGCACATCTGGAATAGCAACTATTCCAGGTATGGTGCAAAAAATAGGTCCAATAGAAAATGCGATAAGAATATGTTCATGTATATTAGATAAATTTCGTAGTACATATACACATGAACAAATGACACAATTAAACAATACAGAATGGTTGAAAGGGGAATCACAGAGATTTGGATATGAATGCTATGTGGAATTCTTTGATAAAGAATCTAAAAATGCTCCAATGATACCTTTAAAATTAAATGAAACAATTTAAAATTATATTATGGAAAAACTTACACCTTTTGATTTTATAAAAGATATTTCTCATGTAAAAGAAAATATCATGAGAGATGATGTTGATAATGAAATTGAAAAACAATATAATGCATTTATTGTAAACAGAGGTTTTTCATATTTTATGGATACGGTCATTTATGCCAATGAAATGAATATTAGATCCGGTGTTGACGCAAAACTTCAATTTGATTTTTTGATAAATACAATTAGGCAAAAGAAAAGATATTCCAAATGGCATAAGGCCGAACAGAATGATGATATTCAAGTGCTGAGAGAATATTATGGTTATAATATTCATAGAGCAAAAGAAGTTTTGCCATTACATTCTAATGAACAATTAAAATTTATTAGAGAAAAACTTGATAAAGGTGGATTGAAAGGAGAATAAATGACCTATGATATTGAGAATATGGTTGAGGTCACGTTGAAAGAAAAAGATGATTTTTTAAAAGTGAAAGAAACTCTTACTAGAATTGGTGTAGCTAGTAGAAAAGAAAAAACATTATATCAATCTTGTCATATTTTACATAAACAACAAAAATATTATATTGTGCATTTTAAAGAATTATTTGCATTAGATGGTAAACCTTATAATTTTGGAGATACTGATATTGCAAGAAGGAATACAATAGCAAATCTTTTATCAGAATGGGAGTTATTAACGTTGGTCAATCCATTAAAAACAGAAGAACCTATTTTACCTTTAAATCAGTTGAAAATAATTTCATTTAGTGAAAAATCGGAATGGACTTTAACTCCAAAATATAATATTGGGAAGAAAAAATGAATTATGAAGTACAAGAATTAGGTGTTTTTAAGTTGCATGATGATATAAAAACACCAGAATATGCAACAAAATCATCTGCGTGTTTTGATTTGTGTGCTTATTTACCAAATGGTATAGTTGTTGATTTTTTTGAACCTAACAATAAAAAAAATAAAGTTGAGATTGAAGATAGTAGATTGGTGATGTTACCTAATTATAGATATATGATTCCTACTGGTTTGATTTTTAATATACCACAGGGATATCATATTAAAGTTCATCCTAGATCAGGACAGGCAATAAAGCAAGGGTTAATAACGGTAAATAATACTGGTATAATCGATGAAGATTACGTTGAAGAATGTAAATGTTTGATGATTAATACTAGTGGTATAAATATAAGTATTAGTAATAAAGAGAGAATTGCTCAAGCGGAAGTTTGCAAAGTTGAGCCAATTTGGATAAATAGTATAGATACAAGACCAACACAAAAAACAAACCGTGATGGCGGTTTTGGGTCGACAGGACAGTAAAAAATTAGAGGTGTCGTAAGAACCTCGCATGTGGCAAAAAAGCCACGACCTTTGGCGAAAGCAAAGGTATTTTTATAATCTCGCTTAATAGGAGAAACTATGACTGGTTATTTAGTTCCAAGGACAATCGAAGATATTGAACGCCAACTATCACAATCAATAGGGTTTGATACATTTTTTAATCGTCTTTTTAATAATGATTTTGCATCAACTAATGGAGGGGGTTATCCTCCATATAATATAAGAAAGGTTGATGAATATAATTATGTGATAGAACTAGCCTTGGCCGGGTTTAGTAAAGATGATTTAGACGTGGAACTTGCAGAAGGCACATTGACCATTAAATCAGTGCCGAAAGGTAAAAATGATGAAGATGGATATATACATCATGGAATCGCCAAACGAGTCTTTACCAGGAAATTTCATTTAGCAAATGACATTGTTGTAAAAGGTGCAGATCTTTTAAATGGTTTATTAACAGTTGAATTGGAGAGAGTGATTCCTGATGAAAAAAGACCTCGTAAAATTGAAATTTATGATGGTGTGAAAAAAGTAGAATATAACATTTAACAATATGGGGGCGTTTGTGCCCCCTTTTTGTTTTTGAATTGGAATTATGAAGAATTTATTTGAACAAAGAAGAAATCAGTCAAGCGACATTAATGAGCATTTACCTACCTTAAAAGAATTATCATCAGAATGTGATACTATAACTGAAATGGGTGTTAGAAATGTGGTATCCACATGGGCTTTTTTAAATGGATATCCAAAAAAATTAACAAGTTATGATATTATTGATCCTCCTAAATCGAATTTACAAGAAGCTATGGATTTCGCACAGGCAAATAATATAGATTTTAATTTTTTTCAAAAAAATGTTTTATCTATAGAAATTGAAGAAACGGATCTTTTATTCATTGATACAAAACACACGTATGAACAGTTAAAGCAAGAACTAGAAAAACATTCTAATAAGGCAAAAAAATATATAATTTTACATGATACAGTCACTTATGGTATACGTGCGCCTCAATGGTTAGGGGGAGGTGAAGGATTATTAAAAGCAATATTTGAATTTTTAGATAAAACAGATGATTGGTTTATATATAAAGAATATAAAAATAATAATGGGTTAATGATTTTAAAGAGGAGATAAATGAAACTATCAGAAAATTTTTCTCTAAAGGAAATGACTTTTTCAGATACTGCAATAAGAAAACAAATTGATAATACACCTGAAATAGAACATATTATAGCTCTCACCAATTTATGCTGTAATATTTTACAACCTGTCAGGGAAAATTTTAAAAAACCTATCAAAATTAATTCTGGATATAGATCTGTTGAATTATGTGAGGCAATAGGATCATCGGCTAGATCACAACATGCTAAAGGAGAAGCGGCAGATTTTGAAATTTATGGTTTGTCAAATTTAGAATTGGCAACCTGGATATATGATAATTTAGATTACGATCAATTAATTTTAGAATTTCATGATCCAGATGAAGATCCAAATAGTGGTTGGGTTCATGTTTCTTACACCAGAAACGGTGCAAATCGTAAAGATTCTAGAATAATTAATGCAAAAACTAAAGGAAAATATATAGAATGGCAACCTGGTAAAAAAGTAAAATGATTAAAAAAATAATTAAAATTTATAGAAATTTTTTATTGTTTAACACTTCATTATGGTTTAAATACAAGAGATTTCTTGACAAACAGTTAAATTATTGTTATCATATATTAGAGAAACATAATACTACTGTTGTCAAGGATATTAAATGAGTTTTTATACAAACGTTCAAAATTGGGGCGGTAAGATTTATTACCGAGGAATCAATGAAAATGGTAAACATTTCAAAGAAACTTTAGAATATAACCCCACCCTTTACATACCTTCTCCAAAACCTACCAAATTTAAAACACTCGAAGGAGAATATGTTTCTTCTATAGAATGCGGGACAATTAAAGAAGCAAAAGAGTTTATAAAAAAATATGAAAATATAGAAAATTTTCGCATATATGGTAATACAAATTATCACTATACTTTTATATCTGACAATTTTCCTTCTACTGTTAAATACGATCTCATTAAAATAGGAATTGCTAATATTGATATTGAGGTTGGATCCGAAAACGGATTTCCTGATCCTCAAATTGCCAGTCAACCAGTTACTGCTATTACTGTACAAATAGGAGACAGATTATTTGTTTTTGGTGTAGGTTCTTATACTGTTAGTCAAGATAATGTTAGATATTTTTCTTGTGATGATGAATTACACTTACTTACAGAATTTATTGATTGGTGGAGTCATCAGAATATTGACATAATCACTGGTTGGAATGTCAAATTTTTCGATATACCTTATTTGGTAAATCGTATGAATAGATTATTCGATGAATCTTCATCGAAGATAGGACCATCTAAATTATCTCCTTGGAATTTTGTTAGTGAGAGAACTGTTAATCAGGCCGGATTTGGAGGCACAAGGGAACAACAATCTTTTGAGGTGATGGGTGTTGCTACACTTGATTATCTGGATCTTTATCGTAAATTTACCCATACACAGCAAGAAAATTATAGATTAGATCATATCGCTCATGTTGAATTAGGTGAAAGAAAACTTGATTATTCTGAATTTGGATCTTTACATAATTTATGGAAAGAAGATTATCAGAAGTTTATTGATTATAACATCAAAGACGTTGAATTAGTTTCACGCCTTGAAGAGAAGATGAAACTGATAGAAATGTCAATAGTTTTAGCATATGATGCTAAAGTTAACTATACTGATGTATTTACACAAGTAAGAATGTGGGATACATTAATATATAACGAATTGAGAAGCAAGAATATAGTAATTCCTCCTAAGCAAAATACCATAAAGAATGAACCTTATATGGGTGCCTTTGTCAAAGAACCTGTGCCTGGAATGTATGAATGGGTTGCTAGTTTTGATCTTGATAGTTTGTATCCTCATTTGATTATGCAATATAATATTTCTCCTGATACTATTATTAGAGATTATCCTCCTAAACCAGTTACTGTTGATCAATTATTAGATCAAGAAATAGATACTACGTATGTTAAAAAACAAAAAATGGTTCTTGCTGCAAATGGTTTTCATTTTAAGAATGATAAGCAAGGTTTTCTGGCGGAGATGATGGAAAGAATGTATGCTGAGAGAAAAATCTTCAAGAAAGATATGCTTAAAGCAAAACAGGAATATGAAAATGAAAAAGATCCTGTGAAAAAAAGAGAAATAGACAAGAGAGTGGCTAGTTTGAATAATATGCAAATGGCCAGAAAAATACAGTTAAATTCTGCTTATGGCGCATTAGGAAATCAATATTTTAGATTTTATGACATAAAGCAGGCAGAAGCAATTACATCTGGAGGCCAATTATCTATTCGTTGGGTTGAGAGAGATGTTAACAAATACTTGAACAAGATATTGAAAACAGAAGATAAGGATTTTATCGTGGCTGTTGATACTGATTCGATTTATGTGTGTTTTGATGAGTTGGTCAAAAACGTTTTTGAAGATACTTCCGATAAAGAAAAAATTATTAAATTTCTTGACAAAGTTTGTGAAACTAAAATGCAAAATGTTATTAATACTTCATTTGATAATCTTAAAGAGTATATGAATGCATTTCAGCAAAAGATGAACATGAAGAGAGAGGTTTTAGCAGATAAAGCAGTTTGGACAGGGAAAAAACATTATATTATGAATGTTCATAATTCTGAAGGTGTTCAATATGCAAAACCAAAATTAAAAGTTATGGGTATTGAATCAGTGAAATCTTCTACGCCTGCGATTGTTAGAGCAAAATTAAATGATGCTTTTCAAATTTTAATGAACGGTACAGAAGATGAAATGATAAACTTCATAGAAAAATTTAGAGTAGAGTTCAGTAGATTACCAGCAGAAGATGTTGCTTTTCCTAGATCTGTAAAAGGTATAGCTAAATATTCTGATAGTGTTACTTTGTATAAGAAAGGAACACCAATACATGTTCGTGGAACGATCATGCATAACCACATGCTTAAAAAGAAAAAATTGACAAACGTACATGCCATGATTCAAGAGGGTGAAAAAATAAAATTCACTTATTTGAAAGTTCCTAATCCATCAGGAGAATCTGTTGTTAGTATGGGAACTATATTGCCTCCAGAGTTCGGTTTAGAGAATTATATTGATTATGACATGCAATTTGATAAATCATTTTTAGAGCCTTTGAAATCAATATTAAAATGTGTTGATTGGGACTACGAAAAACGTAATACTATAGATAGTTTTTTCATATGATTAATGAAGAAATAATTAAATATTTTTCAGATCATTCTGATCATAGAAAAATTCCGAAAATTAATTCAAAAGATTGGGATTTTTTAATTCTTAAATATGAAAAAGATGATATTAGAGATTCTTTGGCTAAATATATTCATTCCAATTCTGTTGCATTTCCATTAAAAGAGATTCACTTTTCTAGATTAGTTAATTTGTTTAGTAAATTTGTTAGTACCAGTATGATTAGAGAATATAAAGAATTTAAAGATGTAAAGGAAAGGTATGATTACAAATATACTTATTCACATAACCCTCTAGGGGTCATTGATAGATCACATGCCTATAATGATATTAGTGACTATTTTCAGCAAGAAAACAGAATGAAATGTGGGTCAAATTCAGTGGATTCGCCATGGACCATATGGAATGATGAAAAAAAACTATCAAAAATGAATTGGATATTTTGGAGAAAAGGTGTCATGGAAGATAGTGGTGTGGATGATAAAACTTTTAGATCATCTTTTAGGTTAGGAACATATACTGCTACACAATTTAAGCCGACAGTCGCTAAAGCATTATATGAAAAACACAATGCCATAAACGTTTTGGATACTTCTTGTGGATGGGGTGATCGTTTGGCTGGTTTTTATGCTACTGCTAGTACAAAATTGTATGTTGGTTGTGATCCGAATCCCGATACATTTGAAAAATATAAAAAACAATGTCTTTTTTATGAAAAAGTTTTGGGTAGTTCTAGTGAAACTATTTTAACAGAAACTGAAGACTATTTTGAATGTGTGGGTGTTAAAACAGTAAAAATATGGAGGAAGCCTTCCGAAGATGTTGATTGGAATTTATATAAAAATTTATTCGATTTTTATTTTACATCGCCTCCTTATTTTGAAACTGAAAAATATGCAGAGAGTTCGGATAAAGTTGACGAACAATCTTGGAATCGTTATGACACTTTTGAAAAATGGAAATATGATTTTTTCTTTGAAGTTACTAAAAAAGTTTGGAATACAATTAAAGAAAATGGTTTTATGATGATAAACATTATTGAACCTAGAAGTGTTGGAAATAAGAGATTGAATTTATGTGATGACATGGTTGATTATTTTAAAAATTTTAAAAAATCAAATTATTTGGGAAAAATAGGTATGCGAATGGCGGCAAGACCAAATGCGGATGAATTGGCAGATGTTTTTATCGAACCTATATGGGTGTTTAGAAAAAACAATAAAAACTATATTGAAAATTCGAATAACACTATTGATAAATTTTATAATTAAGGATAGACAAATATGGATTTAAAAATGCTAATTAAGGAGAGTGGAAATGAATACGCTGGAATCGTTTCTGATGGAATTGAAGCAGGAGATGTTGAATCTTTTATTGATACTGGAAGTTATGCTCTTAATGCTCTACTCTCAGGTTCTATCTATGGTGGACTCGCTTCGAACAAAATTACTGCTTTTGCAGGCGAAAGTGCCACCGGAAAGACATTCTTTGTTTTGGGTGTTGTCAAACAGTTTTTAGAAGATAATCCTGAAGGTGGTGTTATTTATTTTGAGAGCGAATCTGCATTAACAAAACAGATGATAGAATCTCGTGGAATTGATAGCAAAAGAATGGTAATAATGCCTGTTGCTACGATTCAGGAATTTTCTCACCAATCAACAAAAATTCTAGACAAATATTTGGATCAAGATAAAAAAGAACGAAAGCCTTTAATGTTTTGTCTTGATTCATTAGGTATGCTTTCTACATCAAAAGAAATGTCAGATACATCGGATGGAAAAGAGACCAAAGATATGACACGGGCAGCCCTCACAAAAGCAGCATTTAGAGTGTTGACACTAAAATTAGGGAAAGCAAAAATTCCAATGTTAGTCACTAACCATACCTATTCCCAAGTAGGCACAATGTTTCCTCAACAAGTGATGGGAGGTGGGACTGGATTGTACTATGCTGCCACAAATATTATATTTTTAAGCAAAAGAAAAGAAAAAGTGGGTACTGAAG
>Ga0255766_10003937_pt1 | contig 12766 bp, 23 predicted proteins | sample 071ome_23_FD_179966 | JGI IMG/M metagenome (GOLD analysis project Ga0255766, IMG submission 179966) | Coastal salt marsh microbial communities from the Groves Creek Marsh, Skidaway Island, Georgia - 071403BT metaG (version 2) | ecosystem: Environmental > Aquatic > Marine > Intertidal zone >... | reverse complement strand
AGTTAAAGCAAAAGAATATATTGAAGGTGCCTTTAATTATTTAGATGCTGAACTTAATAATCCTGAAGAACCTGAAGTCAGTCCAGATGTCATGGACAATGACGACCCTAGTGGAGTTAGTTGATTTCAATAGGCAATATTAAAATAAGTATAACATGCAAACAAAAGAACTAGGTAGACTACAATATTTGGCAGGTATTATAGAAGATCAAACTGCTTACATTCCAAAAGTAAACCTCACTGAGAGCGAATTAGCAGAGTTTGAAAGGTTGTGGGAAAATACTATTAACCAAGAAGCATTCCAAAAACTTGATGAAATGGATAAAGCCAGTGTAATGAAAGTTTTAAGTGTTATAAAAGATATTACACTTGCAATTTGGAGTCCTATTGCTAAATTTGGCGAGTTTGTGTTTCAAAATTTAAACAGAATTATTTGGTTTTTAATTCGTAAAGTAATATTTAGACCTTTTTCATATTTACTAGTTGCTGTAGGATTAGGATGGCAGGTTATATCAAACTTGTTAGACTTCAATATTTGGGGGACAGAGATTAATCCAGGTCAAGCCATGGATGAGGGAGTCTTAAGATTATTTGAAAAAAGTTATGACGATATCGTATCTGGCCTACAAAATGTAATAACAGATCCTAATTCTTACACTACTCCAATTGATTTAATAACAGAATTTTTGGCAGGTATTTTAATAACTGCCAAGGTGACCGTTCCTGCTGTATTATCAAATACCGTAGGAATATTACAATGGTTAATAGATACTGTGGGGATAGAACCTATAGGAGCAACAATTAGTTGGATCTATTTAATAGGTGGCGGTCAGTTCTTTTATAAAAAAGCACAAAAGTTTCTAGCACCTACATTAAAATCAAAAGTTGTAAAAGCAGTTGAAACAGAAGTAAATAAATTACCACCTGAAGTTAAAGACAAAGCAGAAAACGAAATTGCTAAATTATCTCACCTGGACAATGAAGACCCATCAGGCGTAAGTTAATTCTGCTCCCAAAATAAATCTATAATTATTTAATTTTCCCTTAAAATCCGTGCCGTGATAAGAATCCTTATTGGGTGTGAATGCTAAACCGTTTCCAGGTATATAAGACACTTCTTTAATAAACTCTAAATTATTATTGTATAGTTTTGTTCCATAATTTGTATAATCTTTATCAAGTTCACCTATATAAATTAAAACTTTAATTACACCTGCCCCAGGATTACTAAACTTATTAACATTGTAATCATCATTATGTGGTCCAAGATATCCATCCGGATTGCTGACATTCATACAATATTGCCATACACCTTGTATATTTAGATAATCTGAAATATTTTTCAGATTATTTTTTATAGTGTTTGAAATTTCTTCTGATATATCTAAACCTAACATACCAACAGCAGTATCATATTCATCATCTATTAAAAATAATTCTCTACTGTTATACTTTTCCACATCAAGAGCATTTGTACAAATATTGTATATTTCATTATTTTGCTCAGTAGTAAAAAAATTTTCTAGATCTAAATATAAGAAAGGTTGTTGTTGTTTAATTATTTTCATTGGTAATCAATTGGTCAGCCATTTCAGGCCAAAATTTTCCAGCCTTAGGTCCACCATTTCCTTTACCATCTGATTCACCTGGAATTTTAATCCAAAGAAAGGCATCACAATTATCATTACCTGTTTTGCATGTAGGCGGAATACCTAAACTTCTTCCAGGAGGATTACACCATTCATTGCCATATGGACCATTGCCGTTCCTACTTGTGTCTATAACATATTTATAATTTTTATTATACTCACAAATTTTATCTGCCCAAGACATACTTTCTTCTGAACTTCTGTAATTGCTTACATTTACACTGAATCCACGTACTTTATCGTTGCTCACAACATTTAAGAGTCCATGAGCTTCACTGGGTGATAACCAATTACTGTGTCCTATATCTACATAAACAACAGCATCTGATTCTTCTGTAAGTATATTAAGACCCTCCTTCATTAAGTTCATTCTTTGGTCTGCTTGATCTTGATCCATTACGGTTGTGTGTGGTAATGCGTCTGGTTCATATATAATTATGGGTTTAGTATCTTGTATGCCTCTACAGAATTCGTGTAGAAATAACAAATAGTCTGTGGCTGATTGGGCTCCGCCTTTGCTGTACTGGCCTATATCTCTATTAGGCAGATTATATATTACAAAATAAGGTAGTTTAGGTGATGTTCTTTTAAGAAATCGTTTTAAACTCTTTTCCAGTTTGCCTTCCTTATATCGTGTTTTACCTTTTTTATCCCCATACCAGAATGCTACAGGGTGCTCAAATATTTTTGCTACAGATGGGTGGGTTAACCTATGATCTTTTACTCTATCAAAGTCATTAACCCAAAAAGGATAATTAAGCATTTTTCATTTGTCTTTCTAATTTCTTAAAAAACTTCTCTCTCTTTTTAAACGCTCTTTGTAATTTAAGATCACTTACTTTATCTAGAAATAAATCACCATATAAATGGTCATATTCATGTTGGAAACATCTAGCATCTCTACCATCCATCCAGGTTTCCACAACAGTTTCGCCGTCATTTTTAAAATATTTAACTTTGACTTTTTCTGGACGCTCTACATCTAAATACAACATAGGAAAACTTAAACAGCCTTCTTCCCATCTACATGTTTCTTCACTGGATTCTAATATCTCTGGTTTATATATTCCTATATCACCTAAATATTCGTGATTCATTACAAACATATTATAACTGCTACCTATTTGAGGTGCGGCTAATCCAATACCAAATTTATCGTGCATTAGTTGGAACATTTCTTTTTCTCTTTCAGCCCAATCTATATCAGTACCAAAAGGATCTATGTTTGCTCTTTTATGAAGTGCTGGATGTTTGGGTTCTACAAGTTCGCACTTCCAATCCTCAACAATAAAATCTAATGATATTTCATCAGTACTTGCATACTTATCGTAGGGATTGTATGTTTTAACTCTGCTTAACTTTTCTGTTTCTACGTTTACTTTTTTAAAGTCCATACTCTTATTTATAAGGTTGCTCCGCAGTTACCTACGGAGCATGATTCGGTATTAAAGTTAATTAGGAGAACAATATGACCGAATCGTTAACTATCTGCCTTGACCTCTGTATTTTTTAAGTGATCTTTTTTTGGATTTGTTCATAGTTGATGTTGCTATTTTGGTTTTTCTACCTCTACCGCCTACGCCAATTGATGATCTTTTGCCACCTGTTCCTGATCTATATGATTTTGCTTTAAATAATTTTGCCATTTATTTCCAATATTTTTCAAATAATTTATCTTCTAATAAGTATGCTTCTTTTTCCCAAGGTGTTCTACTATAAGGTACATTAGTAAAATCTAAACGTTTCCATTTATCTAAACTAGGATGTAACTCTCCTCTAATAAATTGCTTGGCATGAACTAATTCATGTGCTAAATTCAACATCATTTCGTCTAATGTAAATTCAACATCAAAAGATTTTCGTGCTATTTCTATTTCAGCACCATCCTTATCGCCCCAACAAAGTGCAGAGTTTTCACCGTCACACCTTGTTACAACATTTACATCTATGCTTACATTTCTTTTAATGCGAGGCATAAGATTGTTAATAACTGCATCAGCAAAATTAAGAACTTTATCTTTTGATTTAATTCTTCCTTTTAAATTTACAGATATCATTGTTTATTATATATTTTTATTTTAATTTGTCAAGTTGTTTTCTATATACAAATCTTTATTAGTAGGTCTAAGAGGATCATTTTGTTCCCATCTATGACTCTTTAAAAGTAAAAATTGTATATTATTTCTTTTTGCTAATAATTTTGCTTCAGATATTTGATGTTCATTATGTTTAAAGGGTATCCATTGCCAAATTACCTTTCTATTACTTACTACACCCTGTTTTAATGCTTCAAATACACTATCCCAATCCTGATTTTTTCTATATAACTGGTTAGTATCTTTTAATCCATCTAAACCAAACACAGTTCTATCACCTTCTCTTAAAACTTTATAATATTCTTTCCACCATTTTACTGATTTACCTGAACCGTTTGTATGTATTTTTAATATATCACATTTTGTTTGCAAATACTTTATTACATCTATAAAATCAGGATGATATATTGGGTCACCTAAGTTACCAGAGCATATAATTAAATCAAAATAAACGTCATTAAACGTGTTTTTAAGCATTGTTAAACTTATATCTGTATTAGCACTATATGTACCTTTCTCTATTGTTCTAGGGCATTTAGGACATTCTATGGGACATCTGCGGGTTATTTCCAGGTGTATTTTATTCATAATTCTTTTCTACACCTAAGTTAAATACGCAATGTATTTTACATACATTATCTATATCTTCTATATTTTCTTTGGCAATTTCTTTAGATAACCATTTTTGAGAATGCTCAATTGCTTCTGATAAAGTTGTATTGTTAAGATTGTATTTTTCTTGTGTGAATTCTTTATCTTCAGTATTACGCCAACAACAAGGCCTATAATAACCGGTCGCAGTTATAAAACTTTCGTCATTGTTTTTGCACTTGGGATTGAATTCCATACCGATATTTATGTAGGAAAAATGGTGGGTCTTGCAGGATTCGAACTTGCGACCCCCTCGGTGTAAACGAGGTGCTCTAACCAACTGAGCTAAAGACCCACTAGGTGGCGATCTGGAAGGGACTCGAACCCTCGACCTCCGCCGTGACAGGGCGGCGTTCTAACCAATCTGAACTACCAGACCGCGTATTTTCACGACGCCAACTTGTCGAGATAGTTGATCTATGCCGTGCCGTTCTAAACTAGCCGTTTTATGACCTGGCTCATGTCAAGCAAATATTGGTTTTTAGTTTAAAGTGTATCTAAACCTCCAGACATACTGGGAAATCGCACTAAACTGGTACCCTGTAGGAGAATCGAACTCCTGTTGCCGGGATGAAAACCCGGTGTCCTAACCACTAGACGAACAGGGCTAAATTTGGAGGGATGGTTCACAGTTGTTACGCATGTCGTAAACTAACTTGTGGACTTGGTAATCTATCGTGAACCTGTCCCTGTCCCGAGCTCTAAGGCCCCTATTAAAAATTTTAAGAAGTAGTACACTTAGGGAATTTACAGAGCCTTGCTCAACCCAATTTACGAAATACCACTCGTACTTCTTAAAGTTTTTTTCCTCTTAACTGTCTCTTAAATTCTTTATCTACTTGTTGTTTTCTTAATGTATCTAAAAAATTATCAAGATCGTCAACTTCTAATATCTGTTTACAAGCCTCATGTGGTGATATTTCTTTCATTCTTGCTATTTCAACTGTAATAGGTGTTAATTCATATCTTCCAATATTATGTTTTTTACAAATAGCGTCTATATCCACAGGACCTAATTTAACTTGTTTATCGTAATCCATTATTTTAAAACTGTTTCCCCTGTTCTTTTTAAAAATTCCTGTATTAATTCTTCACCTTTAAGTTGTTCACCAAAATAAACCACACTACCATCATCAAGAGTTCTTTCAATTAATCCACTGTTAAATTGCCTATCAACAACACCTTTTCCATCTGCAGTGTCTTCAGGTCTGTCATCATACCACATGCTGTTTAAACTGTGAGCATGTAAGGATTGAACCCCCAGTGCCCATTCTTCAGCGGCTAATAATACTCTTTGTCGTTTGACTTTGTCGTCGTATTGTCCCATAATTTTATTTATTGAGCTAATTCTAAATCTCTAATTTTATCGAGTATAGCATTTACTTCGCCAGTTGTCAAGTGTCCTAAGACATCATCTGTGATTTCTGTATCATAACAAAGTTCATCACCTTTTAATACTGCCAATTCCCACTTTCCATCTTTACCGCCATAACTGTAACTGTGTTTTATAACACTGGCACCATAACCATTAGGAAAAGTGTACTCATATTGCACACCATCATGTACTTTATTTGTTGATTTTAGAAACATCTATAACTCCTTTTGATATTAAATAATCTATGCTTATCCAACCGAATACCCAATTAATCACGATAAAATCCGTCCCTAACACCAAAACGTGTTATTGTTAAAAATAAAGAACTCACAAATAATGTTTGCATAAACTCTATCATCCGTTTGCCAACATAAACATTATATAAACTACTATAACAAATATACTGTTCAGAGTAGCGAAGTTACACCTTTGTACCACATTAACTTGTGGAAAGGTCCATTTGGGTAGTCTTACATAGGATACTATCCAAACAAATACCGCTACAAATAAAATATAACCTGTCATTATAATTTCTCTCCCGGCTCAAATCCTCTAAATGTTTTAAATCTTGGAAAACGTAAACTCCATATATCATCACTGTCTTGTGATATTGTGGCGGCGTCTGCTCTAACTTCAACTAATTGTCCTATAAGTTGTTCTTTGTTAGCCCAAAATACTTCTCTGTTTTCATCAGTAAGACCACTGCCCACATTCACATGGAAGAATTTACCATCGTCTTCGCCCTCAACAATAAGAGCACCCAACTTGCCAACATTACGTCCTGTGCCTTCCTCAACGTCTATGACGCTTAGAGTAACTTCTATAAAGGGTTTTACTTTAAGCCAAGCATGACTTCTTTTACATTTATAAATATCAAATGTAGGTTTAATCATTAAGCCTTCATATCCTTTTTCAAGGGCAGTTTTATTTAAATGGTCAAACAGTTCTTGTCCTTCTGGTTTGTCAAAGTTTACTACCCAGTAGTCAACAACTTTTATACAGTCTTCTTTGTCTCTGTATTCTTCTAATGCTAGTTTTCTTGAAATAGCATCTTGTGACCCTTCGCCTTCCTGAAACTCATCTAGTGATAGTACATCAAACAAAGCCAAGTAGGCGTCTTGTGTTTGAGCGCCTTCTTTCCTGTGTACTTGCTTCATTAGTGTTTGGAAGTCATCACTCATAACCTCACCATCAAATACAGTATCGTTGTATTCTGGCTTACTAAGAGCCTCTTCAATGTGAGGGAAGTTACTTAGTAATTTTCCATTACGTGAATACAATGTAGCAGAACCATTTTTAACAATAGCAATAACTCTTACTCCATCGTATTTGTATTCTATAATACATTCACCCTTAATCTTTTTAGGGTGTTTAGCACCATCATGTGCTAACATACAACCAAAGACTGGAACAGTTTTAGGTGCAACATTGTTTACTGTTTTCTCACTAACACCACAACGCAGGTCCTTAATAAGGATTCTTCTGTACCAATCGTTCCATTGCTCATTAGTGGCAGTATTACATAGTTCTTGGATAGCATCACGAGCCGCATGACCTGTGAGCTCTCTGGCAACCAGTTTGTCTGCAACTGCATAAAACTCTTTGTCTAACAATCCTTTACCATCTGCTTCACTAAATGGAACTTGTTGCACACCAAATGTAACTAAACTATCTAAAGCATACTGTAAGCCTACAGTAAACTCTTCACTAATAATATTATCTCTAACAACAGACTCCTTAAAGAGCCTGCTGTTATCTGTTTCCAACTTTTGTATTATTTCCCAAGGTCTCATATTACATAGTCCAATATGTTTCTGTTCTAGGATCAACACATGTTCCAACATCGTTAATACCTAAAGTTGTAGTATATGGTCCTGAGCCATCATACTTATTAGTGAACTCTATGGTTAACACAGGTTCCACATAGTCTGAATAGTCAGTAACAGTGTAGTCTGACTTCTTAAACACTATTCTGCCATATGGATTCTCAGTAAACTTCTTCTCATAACGAGTAGCCGCCGCTTTGGCACTTCGTTCACTGTCGAATTGTGATTTTATTCTATATGATTTGGCACCAAATATAGCACCTGTTTTGTTATTTACTAATACGAACATAATTACTCCTACCTAATTTGTTTATAATACTATTATACTACTTTTTAATAGTTTGTCAACCTTTTTATACTAATTCTTTGATAATTGTTACAATTAATTGACCGTATTTTGCAAAGAAACCTTGCTCTTCTGTGAGTGCAATACCATAGTTATTTGCTATCATCATTGCTGTTTCTGTATCCAAAAACACATTACCCACAAGTGTAAAACCAGCAACACTCACAAGTAATAACATGTGATCATTGGCTCTGTAACTGTGTATAATAAACAGTAAAACACCTAAAAATAATGATATGTATGAATACAATTCTATATGTGGATTGTTTTCAACACCCATAGCAAGTGTGAGACCCACAAATACGAATGCAGTTGCACACATTTTAAGTGTGAACATCAAGACATTATTAATCTGTTTTTTAGTTTTAGTATTAATAACCTTTTTGTTAGTTGGTTTCTTGTTCATAAAAATACCTACCTTTATTTTTAATAATGTATTATTATAGCACGATACCAAAATGTGTCAACTGTATTTTGTAAATTAGATAAATAGATTTGTAACACGATTGTAACATTACTGTAACATTTGTAACAGTTCACATAAGTGATAAAGTAACAAACAGTTAGGTGCAGTTGGTTACCACATTTCAGGAGAAAAATATGGCGAAACCATTAGGTATAGTAGCCATGCTAACCCTACTTATTAGCGGTCCAGCATTGGCTGACAATCACATCAAAAAATCTGATGTTGATAAAGTTATTTTTACAAAATCTAATGAAATTATCTTTAAGATGAAAGATGATTCTTATTATAAAGGGGACATTTTAGAACCCAGAAGTTGTAATAACAAAAATCAAAAAATTGGATTTGATAGCACAATACATAAAAGTTATGTAGTATATCACAGCAGTGGATTTCATACCTGTAGGTTCACAGAATTGGAGAAACTAGCATGATGATGTATATTTGGAAAAAATTTGATAAAATGATGAAGTCTGGAAGACTAACTAAAGTGTCTAAAAAGTTCTTGGCTTAATATCAAAATCTTTAAAAAATTGCTGAACGCATACTGCTTGCCAGTGTGCGTCAGCCTGAGCATCATGTAAATCTTCCTGTATTGCCTTTCTGGGGTCTACTGGCATCATTTTAAACAATGTTCTACAATCTGATACTTGCCAAAAGAACCAATTCATGTGATGACCAAAATCTCTGAAAAAGTCTTCCAGTATAACCATATCAAATTGAGGGCCTTGACACCAAATTGTTTCCACACCATTTACCCATGCATTTAATTCTTTCATAAAAGGTTCTACAGGAATTCTACCTTCATCTGTAAATGCTCTGTCCTGTATCTCTTGATCCTGTTTTGCCCACCATTCCAATGTTTTGTCATCTACAAATCTACCTTTGCTGGTCTGAGCATCAACATCTATTTTCCAATGCTTACCATCAAATGGTGTGATAGATGTAAATGGATCAAACTTTACACCACCCACACTTAATATAGCACTATTGGGTAAAGTACCCAATGTTTCTATATCTATCATTGCATGAGTTGCCATTTAAAATCCTGATGTCCAGTGTGTGTATTCTTCTTTGCAATCAAATTCACCACATATACATTGGTTATCTTCCAACTGCTCTCCGTTTAACCCTTCTTTTTTTCTTTGCTTGGCTCTTTCTAAATCAGCCCAGCCACTTTCTATATGTCTTACTGCCATTATGCTGACTCCTTTTGTTTTTCTTTATAGTTGGCCATTTCTTCTTTTATCATCTTGCGATATTCTCCCATTAATTGCCAACCATTTAAATCACCAGTTGATTGTATATCAAATCCATACCCTGTTTTTTCTGTTCTATTGGGATTGTAAGAAACTTGGGTGACTGGACCAAATACTATTTTGTAATATTTTTGCTCATAGTATTCTCCTCTTTTGTCACCCGATATCCAAAATGCGTTGTCGTTTCCTTTTACTGGTGTCATTTTAGCACCAGTACATCTTTTAATAAAATTTTTAAGACTTTCTGTAGGTTGATAGTCGCTTGAAAGTACAGTTGTATTTCTATCTTTAATCATTACACTGCCTCCTTAATTCTGTTCACTGCAATATCCATATCCTGAATAATTTCTGTAATATCAGTAAATCCATATTGCTCAACAATAAAGTATCTTGTCTCAGGAATAATATCATCTATATCCATCACCTCATAACCAACTTGTGGTTGTTCAGCAATGATATCACCCACTGATAACGAATGCATATCTCTGTAAGTTACTTTTTCACCATTTTCTCTGGTAATTGTTTTTGTAACATAGTTAGAAACATGTTTGTCAAACACTATGTCTTCACCTGTTTCTTCATCTAAATAACATTGATTTAGTATTGAAAATACTTCGTTTTTGCTGGTAACTGTATAATCTTTGTCACCATCTGTGAGACCACAGAATCTACCGTCTACTTCACATACTTTAGTATAGTGTGAAAAGTATTCTGGTTTGAAATCTATTTTATCACTATCGCCTCTGGCATGCATTGTTTCCATTTTTGCATGATATAATGGATATTTTTCAGCGGCACCTGTGTGTCCTCTGTCGTTTGAATTAACGAAATCGTGTATCTCGTCTGTTACTTTGATTTGATAAATGTTGTATTGCATAAAAACTCCTACCTTTTTAAACTATACATATAGTATAGCAGGTTTTGTTATTATGTCAACCGATTTATAGAGATATTTTTGTGTCGTCTGATAGTTTGGGTTTACCGTTTTGATCAACTGCGGCAAGTTGTCCAGCACCTTTCACACCCTCTGCCCATTTCATTTTTTCAAATGGATCTTGCTCACCTGCTTTAACTTTTTCCCACCACTCTGATTTTTGTCCTATCTTTTCCAAAAACCATGCAATTTTGTGTGCTGAATTTACACGAGCATTTTGTTGATCTGGATGACCAAAATCTTTGGGATCTTCAGGATTTCCCTCCATATACTTTCTGTTCTGGAATGTTTCGTCATCATTGTTGCCTGTGATGTCTGCTCTGTCATGTATAAATTCAAAATCCACTCTTTCAAAAATATCAAGCATGTATGCTATATGACTTAGCCATGCATCGTTCTGTGCATTTTGACTAAGATGTCCCATAAGTATAAACCAATCTCTAGGAACAATTGGTAATATGGCATACGGATGGCCATTGTGGTTATCTTTAGGTCCCAGTAACTTGAACTGTCCTTTATAACTTGCTATGACATCGTCCCAACCTTCAGAAACCATCAAGCAATCGTCGTTCCAAAAGAATAACCATTCGCCTGTAGCATTTGCGGCCAGGGTGTTAACGTATACATGTAAGTTTTCATATCCCAATGGTTGAAATACATTTGCTCTGGCTTCCATACCGTTTTCTGTAAAAAGAGATTTAAGATCGTTTTTGATATACTCTGTTACCTGTGTGTCATCTTCATCAATACCAAACAATATTTCAACTCTACTGGGTTTTGATGCTTTTTCTATCAGTGTTTCAAGACTTTTTCTTAAAACTGTGGTTCTACCTCTTGTTGGTAATAGTACGGAAATTCTTACGTCTTCTGTCATTGGTCTGTATCTGGTATCCTGTTATGTTTATTTTCGCCTGTAAATAACTTTCTAATATTACCTCTAAAGGTATAATGACCAACATGATTAAGTGCTGTTCTAGGATCTAACCAAACATCACCGCCCATGTTTTGCCATGTTCTACAGAACATGTAATCCTCACTTAGATATCTTCTACTTTCAGGATCAATCATTGTGTCAAACAATGCATACATGAATGGCTCAAACTTTTGATCTACATTTATATCATTTACATACTTATATTCAGGATGTGCATCAAACATTTGCTGAATTACTTCTTTTTTAATACACATAAAGCCTGTACCAGCATCTTTTAATTTTACTAAATTATCCTGTATAAAAACTTGTGGTGTTCTGTTACCTTTATCATCAGTAAGGAAATCAAAGTTAACAACATAGTTAGAACTGTGTCCTTCTATTGTATTAGCATCTTCATTTAAATCTGTATTTCTTGCGGCTTGTATTATACTTCCCCAGTTAATGGCTTTCTTTGGATATGCACCACATACTATTGGTTTATCATATGCAACCATTCTCAAAATATCTTCTGGATTAAACTCAATATCAGCATCTATGAAAAATAAATGTGTTGCTTTTGTGTTTTCCATAAAGAAACTAGTTAATGTATTACGTCCTCTGGTAACTAAACTTTCGTTTGCTAAAGTGCTTATTGTATATTGTATATCATATTTGTTACACAATATTGCTAACCTCATCATACTTCTAAAGTATGGCTCTCCTATTTGCCCACCGTAGCAGGGTGTAGCAATAAAGATATGTTTTTGTCTAAGTAATCCTAAAGGAATCTCAATCTTCTGATCAAGAAGTTTAAACATTACATCATCATTTTGAGGATTCGCTGTCTCCTGGACAGGTTGTTGTTTTGCTGTTTGAGACTTTTGTGTGGTTTGTTTTTTCTTTTTAGCCATCTATTTTTCCTTTACCATATTTAACATTTAAAATTTTTATAATTTTATAAACTGGCGGAGAGAGAGGGATTCGAACCCTCGATACAGTTACCCGTATAACACCTTAGCAGGGTGCCGCTTTCGACCACTCAGCCACCTCTCCGTAATGGAGCGGATGCCGAGAATCGAACTCGGATCTAAACCTTGGCAAGGTCTCATAATGGCCGTTATACTACATCCGCCTAATGGTGGAGCAGACAGGGGTCGAACCTGCGACCTCCTCCGTGCAAGGGAGGCGCTCTCCCAACTGAGCTACTGCCCCACTGGAGCCACCTGTCAGATTCGAACTGACGACCTGATGATT
>Ga0255766_10003933_pt1 | contig 12776 bp, 8 predicted proteins | sample 071ome_23_FD_179966 | JGI IMG/M metagenome (GOLD analysis project Ga0255766, IMG submission 179966) | Coastal salt marsh microbial communities from the Groves Creek Marsh, Skidaway Island, Georgia - 071403BT metaG (version 2) | ecosystem: Environmental > Aquatic > Marine > Intertidal zone > Salt... | reverse complement strand
TCTCTCGCCAGACTCCGCTCTCTGGACGGCGGCGCATGAACAGACCCAATACAGTCAGCGTTGATATTCTCGACAAGGAGTATCAGGTTGCTTGTCCCCCAGATGAGGAGGCAGCGCTCGCGGGCGCAGCGCGATACCTCGACCAACACATGCGTGACATCCGTTCAACGGGCAAGGTTATTGGCTTGGAGCGCGTCGCTATTATGGCGGCATTGAATATCAGCCACGAACTGTTAGCGCTGAAGGGTGGTGGTAGCGCGGAGACCAGCGAAGATCAGCAACGGCTGTCTACGCTGAACAGCCAGCTGGATGAGGTGTTGTATCAGCTACGGCAGCTCGAGATTAACTAGCGCCCGTAATTCGCTATACTGGGCACGGCCTGAAGTATTTGCCAGACGATTTTGTCCTCGAGCCGATAATGCAGTACCCGGAGAACACCTCCGCGGTGGTTGAGCAAGCCTGGCCTGAACCGGGAAGCCTGAAGCCGCGAGGTGGTCACCACCTTGAGCCGCAGGGTTCAAGGGCTTATTCGTCAGCGGTGCCACGGGCCACTCCTTACCCACCTCATCTTGTTATCAGCCCTCTCTCCATCGTCAGTGGCGTGCGATTTATCCCAATAATCTGCAAAGATATTGCAGCCTCATGGTGTCGGGCTGCAATAGCGCAACTTGGACGAAATGAGTGAGGCCGACCAGATAATGATGCCCCGTGACAAAGCGTCTACACGAAAGACCTTGCGGCAGATGAGGGATGAACTCTCCCCCGCGGAGCGCCAAGCTGCCGAGACACAGTCGCTGATGTTACTGAGCCGATGGCAAACTTGGGGTCATGCGCGTGTCATCGCCAGCTATCTGCCGCATCAATCAGAGTTTAATCCCAGCTGTCTGACCCGGGCGGCATCGGCGCAGGGCGCCTCTATCGTCTACCCCCGCGTCACCAACGAAACCCTGACTTTTCACTATTGGCATAGCGGTGATGCCCTCGAGGCAACCATCGGGGCAGTGCATCAACCGCTGGCAAATAGTCCACAGGTGGCGCTATCCGACATCGATCTTTTCATCACGCCCATGCTGGCCTGCGGGGACAACGGTATTCGCCTGGGGTACGGAGGGGGTTACTACGACCGGGTCTTCGCCGAAGCGAGGGGGTTCCGATTAGGTGTCGGATTTTCACTACAGCGTATTGGCCGTTGGAACACGGAACCCCATGACCAGCAGCTGTGGGGGTTTTTGAGTGAATCGCGATTGGAGCTATTCAGCCCCGGTCAGTAGGGGTGCAGCCTCAAAAGCAGTCAGGGGATGCCCTACTGCACCATGATGCCCGCCTGCTGCGGAGACAGGGAGGGTCGCTGCGGTTCACCAAACTGCAAGCCGAGTGTGAGCAACACCACGACTGCCGTTAGCACCCAGATGAGATCAGGTCGATTTCTGCGCATTCACCAGCCCCCCAGCCAGTCCAGCCAATACCGCGCAAGGCGATTTTGTTATTGTCCTCCGGCCCTCTCGTCGCATCGCAACCCCGAGCCAGAAAGGCAAGACTCCCCCGAAGACCCCTTACTGTCAAGTCGCGGGACGGCCCAGATACTCCCGGTAGGCCGGATTATCCGTCTCCTCCCAAAAGCGGTACCCGAGGCGGTTCAGCGCAGTCCGTAGCGCCGCGCGCTTACCGCTCGGCACCTGCATGCCAACCAAAATGCGCCCGTAAGCGGCGCCATGATTGCGGTAGTGGAAGAGAGTGATGCTGTACTCGTTGCCGAGCGCATTCAAGAAGTGCAATAAACTGCCCGGACGCTCAGGAAACTCGACCCGAAACACCATCTCGTCCTGAATATCAGGGGAGAGTCGACCGCCAATCAGGTGCCTGAGGTGCAGCTTGGCGGTCTCGTTATCGGTCATATCAAGCACCTGATAGCCCTTCTGCTGCAGCGTCTGCTGCACTTCAGACACGCCCTTGCCACCCGGACTCATGGTTAGACCCACGAACACCCGGGCCTGCGCAGTGCTTTCATACCGATAGTTGAACTCAGTGATATTCCGCTTGCCAATTGCACTGCAGAACGCGCGAAACGCGCCGGCACGCTCGGGGATCGTCACACTGAGAATGGCTTCGCGACGCTCTCCAATTTCGGTTCGCTCCGAGATATAGCGCAGGCGATCAAAATTGGTATTGGCGCCGCTGACGGTCGCAGCCATGGCGCTCCCGGCGACGTTTCGCTCCTCGACAAATTTCTTCATGCCCGCGACCGCTAGCGCGCCCGCAGGTTCCGCGATCGCTCGCGTGTCATCAAATATGTCTTTCACGGCGGCGCAAATTTCGTCGGTGGAAACGGTGATGACGTCGTCCACCGTTTCCTTGATCAGTCGAAACGGTTCTTTGCCCACCTGTGCCACTGCGCATCCATCTGCAAATAATCCGACTTCTCGCAAGGTGACTCTGCGGCCTTGATCCAACGCGGCGCGGACGCAGGCGGCATCCTCGGGCTCGACGCCAATAATGTGGGTTTGCGGCCATACGTATCGCAGATAAGCGGCCATGCCGGCGAGCAAACCGCCACCGCCACAACAGATAAATACATAATCCAAGGGCTTCGGCGCCTGCCTCACCAACTCCATGGCAACGGTCCCCTGTCCCGCAATCACGTCGGGGTCATCAAAGGGGTGAATAAACGTCATGCCGTCCTGCTTTACCAGCGCCTGAGCACGCACGGCAGCCTCGTCGAAGGAGTCACCATGCAGCACGACGGTCGCGCCGCGCGCGCGAACGGCGTCCACTTTGATCGCAGGCGTCGTCACGGGCATCACTATTTTTGCTTTGATACCGAGGGTCTGGGCTGCCAACGCGACGCCCTGGGCATGATTCCCCGCCGAAGCAGCGACGACGCCGGCCTGACGCGCCTCGGCGCTGAGGCGACTCATTTTGTTGTAGGCGCCACGGCACTTAAAAGAAAAAACGGGCTGCAGATCCTCCCGCTTCAACAGGACCTGATTGCCGAGCCTTGAAGACAAAAGCGGCGCGGCATCTAGCGGCGTCTCGCGTGCGACGTCGTAGACACGGGCGTTGAGTATTCTTTTGATGTAGGTCTGTGCCATTCGCCGACCCGCCGCTTAAAAGCGTGTGATCATAAGGCTTTAGCGATACCAACACACGGTGCGTAGTTGGCAAAATGCCCACTCGCCGTGGCGGCGAACACCCCCTTATGCCGCGTAACGCGACTGCATCGCGGCGAGCGAGAGCGGCTGAATTTTCGAGGCGTTACCAGCAGTACCGAATGCCTCATAGCGATCAATGCATATCGCTTTCATCGCATTCAGGCTGGCCGTAAAGTACTTCCGGGGGTCAAATTCGGCGGGGTGCTCCGCGAGAAAGCGCCGAATTGCGCCAGTGGAGGCTAACCGCAAATCGGTGTCGATATTCACTTTTCTGACCCCGTGCTTGATGCCTTCGACCACCTGCTCAACCGGCACACCGTAGGTCTCGGGAATGTCACCGCCAAACTCGTTGATGACAGCTAGCCAGTCTTGGGGTACCGCGGATGAACCATGCATCACCAGATGAGTACCGGGGATGCGGGCGTGGATGGCTTTTATGCGATCCATCGCCAGTATGTCTCCGGTGGGAGGACGCGTGAATTTGTAGGCGCCATGGCTCGTGCCGCAGGCAATCGCCAGTGCGTCCACCCCGGTATCGGCCACGAACTGTGCGGCCTCCTCAGGGTCTGTCAACAACTGGTCATGGCTCAATTTGCCCGCCGCGCCGATACCGTCTTCCTCGCCGGCCTCTCCTGTCTCCAGCGACCCCAGGCAACCAATTTCTCCCTCCACCGACACACCGCACGCGTGGGCCATCTCTACGACATGGCGCGTCACGCCCGCGTTGTAGTCGTAATCCATGGGCGTCTTGCCGTCCTCTCCCAACGATCCATCCATCATGACCGAACTAAAGCCCAACTGAATCGATCGTTGGCATACCGCCGCAGACGTACCGTGGTCCTGATGCACCACCACCGGGATGTGCGGAAACTCTGTCATGGCCGCTTCCATTAGCGCGCGCAGGAAAGGGGCACCGGCATATTTTCGCGCACCGGCACTCGCTTGCATGATCACGGGTGAATCAGTTTTGTCTGCCGCCTCCATAATGGCCCGGGTTTGCTCTAGATTATTCACGTTAAACGCTGGTACGCCGTAGCCATGCTCCGCCGCGTGGTCCAATAATTGCCTCAAACTAATCAGTGCCATGGTGCTACGCCTCGCTTGGTGTTCTTGCCTCTTTCTTACCACTCTCTATGTTCGATGCGACTCACAAAGTCGCGCTGGAACAATCGTCCGCCGGCGCGCTAGTTCCAGCGCCATCTCAGATCAATCTCTCGCCCGGTCTGCGAGTACCGCGACCGCGGGAAGCGTCTTACCCTCAACGTACTCCAGAAAAGCACCGCCGCCGGTGGAGATATACGATACCTGATCTGCAATACCAAACTGATCGATCGCAGCCAAAGTATCACCGCCACCGGCAAGCGAAAAACCGTCACTCGCAGCAATTGCCTCTGCTAGCACCCGCGTGCCTGCAGCAAAAGCGTCCTGCTCGAAAACCCCCAGTGGACCATTCCACAAGATAGTCGCCGCCTCGCGGACTCGGTCGGCAATCTGGGTCGCTGTCTGAGGACCCACGTCCAGGATCATGTCTTCTTCCGCCACCTCAGCAGCGAGCTTAATCGTTGCCCGTCGACCCGCGTCTATCCCCGGCGCCACCACAACATCGATCGGCAGCGGGATCTCTACATGGTCCATCAGGCGACGAGCGGTGGCGATCAAATCAGGCTCGTGGAGCGATTTTCCAATGGGATAGCCCGCGGCCGCCAGAAAAGTGTTCGCGATACCGCCACCGACAATCAGACTGTCGCAACGCTGAGAGAGGTTGTCCAGCACCTCCAGTTTGGTAGAGACTTTTGATCCCCCCACGATAGCTATCATAGGGCTTTTGGCAGAAGTAAGTGCTCGCTCCAAGGCGGTTAACTCGGCCGCCAGCAGTGGACCTGCGCAGGCAACCGCCGCGGATTGAGCAACGCCATGGGTCGAAGCCTGAGCACGATGCGCCGTGCCAAAGGCGTCCATCACAAAGACATCGCAGAGCGACGCATAGTCGGACGCCAGACCGGCATCATTCGCGGACTCGCCCACATTGAATCGGACGTTTTCCAAGAGCACGATATCGCCGGGCAAAGGCGCAACATGGCGCCAGTCCTTTGCCAGTAGCACATCACGCCCCACTAACTCTGACAATCGCTTGGCGATGGGCGCCAGAGAAGCCTCCTCACTCCATTCGCCCTCGATCGGTCGGCCAAGGTGGGACATCACCATCACAGCAGCGCCTTGCGCCAACGCCTGTTTGATGGAGGGCGCCGCGGCCCGCAATCGCGCATCGTTGGTGATGACGCCTTCACGAAGGGGTACGTTCAAATCTTCTCGAATCAGGACGCGCCGACCCTTAAGGTCCAGTTCGGTCATCAGTTTCACGGCATACTTCCCTTTACTGCACGCCCTCTCTCGCCCGATGCGCTGATTCAGCAATGCGTTGTTGCCAAGCTAATGCGACATCAATCAGGCGACTGGCGTAGGCCCACTCGTTATCAAACCAGATCAGTATCTTGGCCAATCTTCCCGCAGCAACCTGAGTCTGTTTTGCATCGACGATGGCCGAAGCCGCCTCGCCCGCAAAGTCGCAGGAGGCCAAGGGTTCAAGCGAATAATCCAGAATCCCGGACAACACCCCTTCTGAGGCCGCCAACAAAGCGGCGTTAATCTGCTCGCGATCGCAGCGACCCTCCGTGGCCACCGTTAACTCAATCGCCGACACCTTGGTCGTAGGAACGCGCAATGCGTGGGCCGAGAGCTTGCCAGCGAGGTGCGGCAGAATGCGCTCGATACCCACCGCAAGGCCCGTGTCGACAGGGATAATTGACTGCGACGCGGCGCGGGTTTTGCGCAGATCAGTGTGATGATAGGCATCGAGCACCGGTTGGTCATTCATCAAGGAATGGATAGTGGTGATAGTCGCGGCTTCAATACCGAACCTGCGGGAGAGCGTATCGAGAACCGGGACCACCGCGTTGGTTGTGCAGGACGCGGCGGATACGACGCGCATCTCGGACGCCAGCGCGTCCTCGTTGACGCCGAAAACGATGGTCGCGTCTACATCAGACTCTGCGGGTTGCGAGAACAAAACACGGGCGGCACCCGCATCAAGGTGGCGCTCAGCCGTCATTCGATCGGTAAACGCACCCGTGCACTCAAAAACAAGGTCGATCTCGAGTTCCTCCCAGGGCAGTTCCGCTACGTCTCTGACATGGCTGAGTGGCACCAGCGACTGATCGATTGCCAACAAGTCCCCGGAACGCGCGATGCGACCGGGATAGCGCCCGTAATTTGAATCGTAGCGGGCAAGATGAACCACCGTGTCTGCGTCCGCGATCTCGTTAATCGCCGCCAGTTCCAGTGCGGACCGCGCGTCCTCGCGGGCGCGGTACACCCGCAGCAATGTGCGGCCTACCCGCCCAAACCCATTAATCGCAAAGCGCATGGTCAATCGAGAATCACATCCTCAACCGCGGCGACCACATGATCCGTGGTAATGCCAAAATGCTGGAAGAGGGCGCCAGCCGGCGCAGACTCGCCAAAAGACGACATCCCGACCACTCGACCATCAAGTCCAACGTACTTGTACCAAAAGTCGGTGTGAGCGGCTTCGACCGCAACCCTGGCCAGCACATCGCTTGGCAGTACCGCCTCTCGATAGCCCGCTTCCTGCGCCTCGAAGGCTTCGGCGCAGGGCATGGAAACGACGCGCACACCCTTTCCGGCAGCAGTGAGTTGCTCTGCCGCCTCTACGGCCAGCGCGACCTCCGATCCCGTCGCAATGATGATCGCATCCAGGGCGCCCTGCTCCGGCACCAGCACATAGCCACCGCGATGCGCCAACAATGCCTGATCCGCATGGGTAATCTGAGCGGGCAGGGTTTGCCGGGAGAAAATCATGGCTGTGGGCCCAGCCTCACGAAGCAGCGCTTGCTTCCACGCGATCGCCGATTCCACTGCGTCACAGGGTCGCCAGGTCTGCAGATTCGGCGTCGCGCGAAGCGCCGTGAGTTGCTCCACCGGTTGATGGGTGGGGCCGTCTTCTCCAAGGCCTATCGAATCATGGGTGAACACATACAGCACGCGTTGCCCCATCAGCGCCGACATGCGCACCGCATTGCGCGCGTATTCCATGAAAATCAGAAACGTGGCGCCATAGGGAATAAACCCGCCATGGAGGGCAATGCCATTCATAATCGCGGCCATGGCAAACTCACGAACCCCGTAAAAAAGGTAGTTGCCTGTGGCGGATGCTGCCGAAATACCCTCAGCGCCCTGCCACAGCGTTAGATTAGACCCCGCCAGATCGGCCGACCCACCCAACAGCTCCGGGAGCGAGGGCCCAAGGGCATTCAGCGCTTGCTGGGACGCCTTGCGAGAGGCCACATCGGCTCCCGCCTGAATGCAATCGTCTATGTATTTGTCTGCAATTTCGGCGAAATTAAACGGCATTTCGCCTCGCAATCGGCGAAGATACTCATCGGCAAGATCCGGGTAGTCTGCGCGGTAGGCGTCAAAATCGGCCTGCCAACGGGCCTCAAGATCGGCGCCCCGCGCCCGTCCGTCCCAGGCGGCGCGGATGTCGTCGGGAATCTCGAAGGGCGCGTGGGTCCACCCCAAGGCCTCACGCGTCAGGGCAATCTCTTCAGCGCCAAGGGGGGCCCCGTGACAACTCTCGGTGCCCGCTTTGTTGGGGCTACCCTTGCCGATGACTGTCTTGCAACAAATGAGGCTGGGCCGCGCAGTCTCCGCCTGTGCGGCAGCAAAGGCCGCCTCAATCGCTACGGGATCGTGGCCATCGACCGCCGATATCACCTGCCAACCATAGGCCTCGAACCGCTTTGGCGTGTCGTCGGTAAACCAGCCCTCCACCTCGCCGTCGATAGAAATGCCATTGTCATCGTAAACCGCGATGAGCTTGCCTAAACCCAAGGTGCCCGCGAGAGAACAGGCCTCATGGGAAACACCTTCCATGAGGCAACCATCACCCAAAAACACCCAGGTATGGTGGTCCACGATGCAATGCCCCTCGCGGTTGAACTGGGCCGCCAGTGTCTTTTCTGCAATCGCCATCCCCACTGCATTGGCCAAACCTTGGCCCAACGGGCCCGTGGTGGTCTCTACACCGGGGGTGTACCCATATTCTGGGTGGCCAGGGGTTTTACTGTGTAACTGCCTGAATTGCTTAATATCTTCAATCGAAAGCTCATATCCACTCAAGTGCAGCAGGGCGTAGATAAGCATCGACCCATGGCCATTAGAGAGCACGAACCGGTCCCGGTTGGGCCAGGCAGGGTTGCCCGGATGGTGGCGGAGGATGCGGTTCCATAAGACTTCTGCGATATCGGCCATTCCCATGGGGGCGCCAGGGTGGCCACTGTTGGCCGCTTGAACCGCATCCATCGCGAGGGCGCGAATGGCGTTGGCCAAATCATTTTGAGAGGGCATGAGAGCTCCGGGGTCGCGTTGCGGGGCGTATTGTCGATGAAGCCGGGCGCTTGAGCAAATGCCTTCGCGTAAATAAAACGCCGCAAGATGATCATGCTGCTGCAGAAACGGGGAGGCAGTGTCGAGAGCGCGGGTCGAGCGCCGCCGCGCTACAGGGCGTATCCAGCCTAGCCGCCTTTTACCAGAGACTTATTACCAATCTCGTAATCATGCAAGATTTTATTCATCAGATGAATTTAGGTATGATCAGAGCAATCTGCGAGCTAACAACACATTGTTCCGTTTGCCTGCAGACTATACGTATAGTCAAAAAAATGGGGGCGCGTGAGCGACGTAGGGGAGATATTTGCACCCTCACGTTTTGAAAGCGCCTAAACAGCCTAAGGAGAAACTCATGACGAAGAGAAATGTCATGCACGAAGCCGTTCGATACGCTCTGTTGGTATCGACAGGTGCCCTCGCCCTGAACATGGGCGCGGTCACTGCACAGGAGGACGACGGTGAAGCCAGAGAAACTGAAGAGGTGCTGGTAACTGGCTCGCGAATTTCGCGTTCCACGCTGAACACCATCTCTCAGGAAACCATCGTTATCTCAGCAGAGGATATGAAGATTCAGGGCGACATCTCAGTTGCCGATGCGCTGCGAAGCTCTAACCTCAACTCGCTGGGTTCGTTCCGCGAGTCATCGGGTAACAGCGCCCAGTCCAATGCCACCATCGACCTGCGCGGTGTAGGTGCGGGCCGGACTCTGGTCATGATCAACGGCCGCCGGGTTGCCGGCTCACCCTCGCTTGGTGGTGGCGGTACGGTCAACCTCAACATGATTCCCTTCTCTGCGGTAGACCGTATCGAGATCGTCGCCGATGGCGCATCAGCGATCTACGGTTCTGACGCGGTGGCAGGTGTGGTCAACATTATTCTTAAGCGCAACTACGATGGCTTCAAGATTTCCGGTCGATTCGGTGATCGGGATCGCGACGATGGCGAAGAGCAGTCGCTCTCCATGCTGTTTGGCGCCAGCTCTGATCGTGGCAGCGTTACCTTCGGAATCGAATATGACCAGCGAGACCCCATCTTTGATGCGGACCGCGATTTCACCAAGGCAACGTACAGCGACTTAGATGGCGATGGTGATATTACGGGTTATGCGGAAACCGTGGGCGTTTCTTTCTACGGCTACACCGTTATTAACCCGAACTACAACGGTAATCCTTTTGACCGCAACGACCCCAACACGTGGCTGGTTTACCCCGGCGCCAACTGTCAGGACGACCCGACAGGCACTGGCTTTGTCGGCAAGATGCGTTCTGACCTCGTATTCGGTCCTGATACCGGTTACTACTGTGGCTACGCTTTTGCATTAGTGTCTGCCAACCGGGCAAGCCTTGAGCGCCTGAATACTTGGGTGTCGGCGGAGTATGAAATTAACGACAGCCTCGAAGTCTACATGGACGCAATTATCTCTGATAACGAGTCTTTTGGTCGGTATGCGCCACCGGCGGCTCCTGGACCAACCATTCCGGGCGACCCCCGAAATGACGTCGGAGCATCAAGTGGTTGGTTCCGATGGACCGACATTGGTACCCGTGACAATTTTGTCAACGACACCATGGTCGACATCAATACTGGCCTCAAGTGGGAAGTATCAGACAACATTAAAGTTGATGTGAATTACTCGCATTCAGAGTACAGATCCTCTTCAGTTGGTATGTACTACCTGAGCTACGGCGGCTTGGCTTACAACGTTGCCTATGGCGTGGACGACTTTGATCAGTTCGTGGCCAACATCAAGACCACTACGCATAATGACGACCGCCAGACGCTGACGCGATGGTCAGGTGGTGTTCAGTGGGATATGTTTGGTATGGCGGGCGGCACTGCCGCAATCTACGTCGGTGCCGAGTACTACGAGATCAAGTACTCCGCTCTGGTCGATGCGCAATCTGAAGCAGGACTGGTCGGTGGTTCAGCGGGCAACTCCGCTGAGGGCTATCGCGACGTAACTGCTTACATGGCGGAGGCTGTATTCCCGATTCTTGAGTGGATGGAAGTGTCTGCGGCAGTTCGCGCGGACGATTACTCAGACTTCGGTAGCGCTACCTCACCCCGCTTAGGCATCAACGTGGCGGTTCCGGGTTATGAGCAGTTGCGTTTCCGCGCCTCTTGGGGCGAGGGCTTCCGCGCCGCGGATCTGTCCGACCTCTATGGTGCAACTTCCTTCTCGGCATCTGGCGGCACTGACTTCTGGGGCTGTGAACAGACTGGTCAGAGCCCTTGTCCTAGCCGCCAGTTCGATACTTACATCGGCTCCAACCCCAACCTTGACGCAGAAGAGTCAGAATCTTTCTCTATCGGCGCCGATTGGGACTTCTGGGAAGGCGACATGATGAACTGGAAAGCCAGTGCAACCTGGGTCAGCCTAGAGCTCGATAACACCATCGACTACGTGAGTGCTCAGGACCTGCTGAACCAGGATTACTCCTCTCGTTCTTCAGGTGGACCTGGTAGCCAATACGTTCAGCGTAGTGCCACTGGTGCCGTAGAGCGCATCGACGCCGGCTTCGTTAACGGCAATATCGCCCAGAAGCGTGAGGCACTCGACCTGGGTATTGGCGGCACCATTGACACGGCATTCGGCATGTTCAGTGTCCGCGGCACCGCCACGCGATACCTCAAGTACGAGACAGAAGAGGTGTATGGTAACGGTGTGCTAATAGACGTCGCCGGCACTCTGGGTTTCCCAGAGTGGCGTGGTAATGCACAAGTGAGCTGGGCGTGGAATAACTTCTTCGCAAACTTTGCTGTGGATTACATCGGTGACTCTGAGTCGCGATCAAGCGATGACCGTTACGCCTCCTGGTCACAGGCAAATGCGTCCGTGGGCTACAATTTTGGCCAATGGGGACAGATCACTGTCGGTGCAAACAACCTGACCGACAAGGATCCGCTGCTCAATGATTTCGGCACCGAGATCGACGAGTACCAGTACCCCAAAGTGGGCCGCGTTGTCTACGCCGAGTACACGATCGAGTTTTAATTGATCGGTCTCGACCGGAAACGGAAAAGGCCCGCACACGCGGGCCTTTTTTTTACATTAGACGCAGTGGTCGTATATGTTGCGGCCAGTAAGTAACATTTAACGCGAGACATATGGACCGATGAATGAATGGAGTCGATTTTGGCGTCAGGGGCACACCACAACCTTTGGCGATTACTTCAGCAATGGTTACGCTGGCCCGGTCAAAGAATGGCTCGACGGCCTCGCTGAACCAATACGGCAGGCGCCATTACCGCTTCACGTAGTCGAGTTATGTTGTGGCAACGGATCACTGCTGCCGTTTCTTCTGGCCTTGAAACTCCCGTTCAATTACAGCGGGTTTGATGCCGCAGAGGTAAAACTGCCGGATTTACTCCGCGACCCAGTCAGCAAGGCCAAGGGAGACATAGCACTGACGGGCAACACCCGGGTTGAAAATTTGCCCGACCACGTTCAATCCGTATCCGTTTGCCTCTCTATCTATGGGATGGAGTACAGCGAATTGGAAAAAACTCTCACCGGCCTATTGCCTCGCATGGCCTCTGGAGGCCAGTTGTTCGCCCTAGTTCATCACCATAACTCTGTCGTCGCGCGCATGTCTGCTCGAGCAATTAGCGAATATGACGAAAAGGACATTGGTGCCATTCAGGACGCATTGACAACGATTCATGACACGCTGTCCAAGCTGGGCAATATTGAAGCACTCAAGGCAGATACAACCGCGGAGGCTGCCCGCAAATTCTTGAATGGGATGGGCAACAAGTACATTCGGGGAGCCACAATGGAAACGAGCAATGCCTTCATGGCCGACCATGTTCTCGCTGCCTTACGCTTTTTCAAGCTATTGGGGCAAGGGCCTCAGACTCGCATGGAGTTCATTCGGGACCTGGCTGACGAAGCCAGTGCAGCAAGGGTCAGGCATCAGCAGATGGTGTCGGTAGCGAAAAGCGAAGCAGATATGAAACACCTCTCTTCGGATATGAGTACAATAGGTTGGACAGGTTGCCGCTACCATGAGCTAACAAGCAAGGACGATATCATCGGATGGACACTCTCCGCTTCCGCCTGACCCTAACGCTGGCGCTCTTCAGCATTGTTGCAAACGCCGTCTCTGCGCAATCATTCATGGAGTGTGCAAATATCGAGCTCGATTCGGAGCGGTT
>Ga0255766_10003923_pt1 | contig 12792 bp, 16 predicted proteins | sample 071ome_23_FD_179966 | JGI IMG/M metagenome (GOLD analysis project Ga0255766, IMG submission 179966) | Coastal salt marsh microbial communities from the Groves Creek Marsh, Skidaway Island, Georgia - 071403BT metaG (version 2) | ecosystem: Environmental > Aquatic > Marine > Intertidal zone >... | reverse complement strand
TCCTTATCATTGCGTGTGTTGCTTTCGTCTTAGGTTCTTTTATGGCTTGGTACTATGCAATCCTTTCTTCCGTTATTGTTGTTGTGGTCCTGCCTCCATTAATAAAAACTTTTTTCTGGGATACAAAGTTTGGTGCCATGAGACCAATACCAGACATACATTCAATGCCTGATGAAATTTTATTAGCAAGAGGAGCTACTGATTGGGAATTAGAATTTGCAGAAGATATGAAAAGGAAATTGAAGGACGAAGAGTTTGTTAAAAAAATTACAAGAAAGCAATGTAGAAAACTGATTGAGGTTTATCTTGAGAGAGTTAGAGGTGTTAAGGAAAAAGAAGTAGACATAAAAAATCTTAAAATCACCATTGATGGTAGGAGGATTCAGTGAGGTTTATTGTAATTATCTTGCTTGGTTTTGGTTTGGTTGGTTGTGCAGTGGGTAAAGGCTACTCGCCATTAGATATCAAAGACTCAGCCACTCTTCAAAAACAGTTTAGAGGCAATTCAGAAGAAATAACTAAGGAAGATTATTTTAGTACTTCGGGTTGCTTTAATATTTCTCAAAATATTGCTGAGAAGAAATTATTAATTAAAGAATGTGTTGGCGGACAGTTTTCAAGTATATATCTAAAAATTGCAACCATAGGTATAGCAGATACGGCAAAAGATATAACTAAATACAGAACCGCAGCAACAGAATTTTTACAAACCAAGATTGGCAAAGATTCTTGTAAAACTATCAAAGAAATTGATTACGAGTATGTCGGCACAAGATTTGTTATGTATGAGTATGATTGCATCAATGAATAAACACCTACCAGTTCTTATAGTCTTGCTGACCTTTGGAAGCTTTGGTGTTGTTGGTGATGATGACTATCAAAGCATGTATTTCAGATGTGATGGAAAATACATAAGTGAGATAGGGAAGCCACATGAGCCATATTACGATACTGAATCTTTAGAGATTGATGCTGAAGAAAATGTAATTAGGTGGGGGTCATATGAAAGTAAATTTTTAGTAGGATTTTATGTAGATGGCGAAGTATCTTTTGAACGAGGAAAGTTTGGTAATGTTCGAATAAAATTAGATAGAATTTCAGGGGTTCTTGAGGAAAATATTTTTATTGAAAATAATAAAAGGGTTATTACGGTAGTTTATGAGTGCAAGAAAGTAGACAAACCATTATGGTGAATAAACACCTACCAGTTCTTATAGCTCTGCTGACGTTTGGAAGCTTTGGTGTGGTTGGTGATGAAGTATTTTTAATTTGTATTCCAATGTATCAGGCAGAACAATCAAGTTACATAGAAAAACACATAATTAAATTTGAGAATCCTCAAGAACGCAGGATAACCAAAGCAGAAATATACGGTTTAGACATTGATTTACCTGAATATAGATTTTCCGTTAAGGGACCTTTTAGCTATTTAGTTAAACAGACCGCAGGGAAGGATGAGATTCAGTTCCACGAGGTATACGGTGACAATCAAATAAGTAACACGGAAGAATCGTTTTTAAATAAGACTTCATTAGTTTTTACTGATCCTACAAGAATTACCGTTGGTTTAAATAAACGAAGTATCTGTTCAAAAATAAACAAAAAAATTTTTGAGGATGAATTAAGCTTATACAAACAAAGAGAAGAGTTACAAGAAGGTGTTGAAAGGGACATACTACAGATTAAATAGTTGTAAAACTTACAATTTTTAACTGTATATATATACAGTATTAAAAATCTATAGTATATTTATTCGTTCAACTGATGAAAGAGAACGAAGACCAAACAATCAAATATAGACTTTATGAGTACAAAATTACAATTAGTAACTAATAAACACAAAGCTTATTACATACCTTTAAATAATATTAATGTGGAGGTATATAAGGTTTATGCCAAGAATCCTAAACATGCACTTGAGAGATTTAAAGAATCTCCTAGTCTTTGGAAAGTAGTGAAAAGAATCTCTCTGCAAGAGAAACCTACAAAGGATGTGCTGGAAGACCCATCAGAAAATAACGCTAATGCCTATCTTGTAAGAAATATTAATGATTACGACATATTTGAAAATAATATTTGATATAAGAAGAATAAATTGAATCATCTGAAAGCTGTATGAACAAACACCTACCAGTTCTTATCGTCTTGCAATCTGATGAGACTGGTTAAAGAGCAAAACCTTCTCAAATTGTATTAGTACTAGATATATACCGGATACCCCCTATGCGGCTCCTGCATCCCACTATCAACAAAGGCAGCAAATAGAACAATGTATTGTTTTCTTGGCGGACTTTGAGATAATAGCCACCTAGTTTTAACACTTGATAAGGCTTAAAAAGGTAGGTGAAATTAAATAAAACCTACCACATACATAACACAAAGCTATTTATTAGGTTAAAGAAATATAACCTAAAAGCTCTGAAAGCCTTACTAGTATTATATTTGCGGGTGTGGTGTTAATGGTTCAGCACAATAGCCTTCCAAGCTATTGGTACGGGTTCGAATCCCGTCACCCGCTCCAGTTGATTAAATTTGATATGTCTTTACTAAGAATATTTGATCTTCTTCTACCGGTTTTTGGGATTATTCTTGGAAGCTTTGTCGGAGCCTTCCATCACAGAAAAATATCCTTACAAAATAAAGAAGATATTATTTTTAAAAGATCAAGATGCGATATCTGTAAGAAAAAACTTGCAATTTGGGAGCTCGTCCCAATTATGTCTTATTTGTTGCTAAAGGGTCGCTGTTATAGCTGCAAGTCAATAATACCAAGACAGTATCTAATTATTGAAATTTTATTTTTTATAATTTCAATTAATATTTTGTTTCTTCCTCTGAATGAATTTGAGGCTTATATAGTTTTGGTTTTAATAGGTCTGTTGATAATTCAAGCGATATCTGATTTCGAAAAGAAAGAATTATTTACTTTAGCGTCAATTCTTATTGCATTATTTGGAATAAATCTCTCCATAGTAACTTCGATATACAGCACTTTATCTTTTTCTGTGATTGGAATGGTTGCAGGTTTTTTATGTCTCTATCTACTTAATAAAATTTATTATTTATTTAAAAAAAAAGATGGAATTGGGAGTGGCGATTTCTTACTTTTTGGAGCAACTCTTGCAATCCATGGAATTGAAATGTTTGGACCAATGTTATTGATTGCTTCTTCTATCACTTTAGGTATTGGGTATTACACATCTTCTTTACACAAGGAGATGCCTTTGGGTACAGGGTTGGCAATTGCGGGAATTATTTTCTTACTAATGCCTTTTTAAATGCTTGCTTCACTCGCAAAGCAGCAATGAAATTAAATTAGTGCTATCAAATTAGCCTTTAGCTCGCTCAAATAGTTATATTATTATTCTGTAGACTCAGTATTAGTTGGAATATATAAATTCTATTTGAGCTTCACATGGGATTATGGAATCAAGCGTGCTCATATTAGTGCGTTGAATATATTAAGAAATTAAATTACCCTTAAGAAAATTTACTTCTAGTAGTTAAAACCAATTTACAATTTCATGCTACAACATAAAAAAAACCTCAGATATCTTTTTTGGTTTACAAGCATTCTGATATTTGTCTATGCTGGATTTAGGCTCTTATTTGCATTAAATGAACAAGATCTCGGTAGAAAAAGTTATCAAGAAATAATTATCGATGAACAAAATTCACCTTTCCAATCTAATACCTATAAAGAAATTTCAAAGGATTCTTTTGTTTCAGAATATGATTTTAAAATTATTGGATATAGAATTGGGCAAGATCGGTCATCATTAATCTTAAAGCAAGATAACAAAGAGTTTGTTTTATACAAGGGCGAACAGTTAGCAAATGGTTTAAGATTGGTAGAGATAAGCTTTCCGGATGCTGAATTTGAGATAGGCGGAGATTTGTTTAAGATTAATTTAAAAAATGACTAATAAATTTATATTTCTTTGCAGCCTATTTATTATCACGCAACTTGTTGCTCAGGATAGCTTTATTATTAACTACGAAGAAGTAGATATAAAAAAAGTTAGCCAAGATATTGCAAAATTTACAAATAAAACTCTAATCATTGATCCTAGGGTAAATGGCAAGGTAACCATCTATTCAGACAATCAACTTTCAGAAAGAGAGGTATGGAATGTTTATCTTAGAACTATCCAAGTAAATGGTTTTGCTGCTGTAAACGATGGAAATATTGTTAGGATTGTTCCAGAAAATGAGTCCATTAGAGACGCAAATGAATCCAATGAAAGGGCTGATACTGTAACTAGAATAATTGCTATCAAAAATCGTGCTGCTGGTGAAATTGTTCCCATGATAAAACCCATCACTGGAAGACAGTCACACTTATCTTATATAGCCTCCATTAACTCTTTATTAATTATCGATACTAAAACAAATATCGAGAGAATAGAGGCATTGATTAATTCCATTGATCAATCAAATGCTGCAGCCATTTCAATTTTTCCGTTAACTAATCTTTCTGCAGTTGAGGCGGTAAGAATATTAGAAAAGCTTAAACTGCAAAATAATCCCACTATTAATAATTTTATCGCGATTCCTTTTTTGCCTTCAAATTCAGTTATTGTTTCAGCAAATGAGTTGGTTACATCAAATATAAAAAATACATTAAACAGCCTAGACAACGATGCGCAAAATAATTCATCGCTAGGAGTAATATATTTAAAATACGCTAAAGCAGAAGACATTTCCGCGATTGTGAACACCATGGCAGGAAATTTTGCTTCTGATGATGGTAACTCAAAACCCGTAATCACTTTTCATCGTGAAACCAATGCTCTTATTATTTCTGGTGAGGATGCGGTTATGTCACAAATTAAGAATTTGGTAGCTAAATTAGACATTAGAAGGGCTAATATTTTAGTAGAAGCTATTGTTGTAGAGTTATCTGATACTGCTGCTAAATCCCTGGGAGTAGAAACTATTTTTACTGGCGGCAGTCAGTCAGATACCCCTATAGGAATTACTCGTTTTTCTAATGGTTCAGGGCCAGATTTATTGGCGCTTTCAGGTTCTGCGGCAGAGAGCGGCAATAATCCAACGCTGAGCGCAATAGCTACCAATAGTTTGCTTGCATCCCAAGGATTAGTTGCAGGAATTGGCAGTTTTGAGACTAATGGTGATGCATTTGGAGCCATTATCAATGCAATCGCTGAAGATAAAAACTCAAACATTCTATCCACTCCATCCGTTATTGCTATGGACAATGAGGAAGCTAATTTAGTTATTGGTCAAGAGATACCAATAACCACAGGAGAAAGTCTTGGAGCAAATAATTCTAACCCCTTTAGGACCACTTCAAGACAAGAGGTAGGAATAAAGTTAACTGTGAAACCTCAGATTAATGAGGGTGACTCTGTGATCTTAGAAATTAAACAAGAAGTTTCCGGTGTAGCTGGCCCTTTAACATCTAGCACTGATCTTATTACAAATAAACGCTCTATTGAAACTAAAGTTTTAGTAGACAATAACCAAATTATTGTTCTTGGAGGCTTAATTGATGAGGATATACAAGAAAGCACATCTAAAGTCCCATTACTTGGATCAATACCGTTGTTAGGTAAATTATTCAGCTCTACCCAAGAATCTGTTGTTCGGCGCAATCTAATGGTATTTATTAAACCCAAGATCTTAATTGATGCATCGCAAGCTTCAGAAGTTTCTCTGGAAAAATATAATTTCATAGATGCGCAAAGATCACTTAATGAAAAAGCTACTCAAATTATTGATCTTAGAAATTGATGAATGACAGCTCCTCAAAACTCATTAATCTTCTTCCTTATGATTTCGTAAAAATAAATAGAGTCATTGCTTTTACTGATAATGGTAGGAATAAGGTAATTACAGAAAAAAATGTGTCTGGACTCCTTTCAAGAGAGTTATGGAGACACTTTAATGGAAAGTTTACTTTAGAGATTTTGGGACAAGAGGAGTTTAACAAATCACTCACCGAAATATATTCGCTCAAAAAAAACAGCTCTGCATTTGAAGAAACAAACATTGAAGAGTACGATCTTAAATCTGCACTAAATTCAATTGCGCCAACTGAAGATCTCCTTAGTGGAGCTAATGATGCCCCCATCACTCGATTGATCAATGCCATTATCAGTGATGCTATAACTAAAAGAGCCTCTGATATACATTTTGAGCCATACGAAGATAATTTTGTTGTCAGGTTCAGGATAGATGGTCAGTTGTTAGAAGTTTTTTCTCAAGATATCAGGCTTGCACAACCCATTACTTCAAGAATAAAAATTATTTCAAGGCTAGATATTGCGGAAAGAAGAAGGCCTCAAGATGGTAGGATTTCTCTTTCACTTGGAACTAAGAAAATAGATGTAAGAGTCTCGACTTTACCTTCCTCATATGGAGAAAGACTGGTTTTGAGAATTCTAGATAAAGATGGCGCAAAAATTAATTTAGATGAACTGGGTTTCAATAATGACGTATTAGCCAGCTATCGAAATCTTTTAAAACTCAATGAGGGTATTATCTTAGTTACTGGACCAACTGGTTCTGGTAAAACTACTACTCTTTATGCTGGGCTAGAATACTTAAATTCTAAAGAATCTAATATCCTAACTGTAGAAGATCCTATTGAATATACACTTGCGGGTATTGGGCAAACCCAAGTTAATGTTAAAACAGGCTATACCTTTGCATCTGGACTGCGTTCAATACTAAGACAGGATCCAGATATTGTGATGGTAGGAGAAATTAGAGACAAAGAGACTGCAGTCATTGCGACTCAAGCCAGTCTAACAGGGCATTTAGTCTTATCTACCGTTCATACGAATAGCGCCATTGGTGCAATAACCCGTCTCAGAGATATAGGGATTGAATCTTATTTATTGGCATCTAGTATTCGGGGAATTCTTTCTCAAAGATTAATTAGAAAGCTATGCTCTCAATGTAAAGCAGAAAGACTAAGTAATGCTATCGAACAAGAAAAATTAAACCTCCATAAAAAAGACAAAGTTTATGATGCTCAAGGTTGTTATGCTTGTAATGATACAGGGTATTATGGAAGGATTCCTATTGTAGAACTAATACTTATTGATGAACATTTAAAGGGACTAATCCATGCAGAATCCTCTGAACAAGAAGTTATTAAATATCTTCAAGGAGCTAGCCACTCCATGTCTAATTCTGCATTTCAATTACTTATTGAGGGTCAGACTTCTTCTCAGGAGGTTTTTGGTTTATTGAGTAACTTATATGCCTAATTACTCTTACAAAGCCATCCTTCCGAATGGAAATACAGAAAAAGGAATCGTTACTGAGTCCTCCGAAAGAGCTGCAAGATTAGAATTAATCTCAAGAAATTTAACTCCTATAAATCTCCAAGAAACTTTAAAAACAAAAAAAAATACTTCCAAGGTTAAAACCGCTGACTTATCTCTCTTATTTAGACAGCTTAGCGCTTATTTGTCTATTGGAACTAATCTAGATAAAGCATTTTTAATGTCTGCACAAAGTACAAATAATAACGTTTTAAAAGAGATTTTAGGCTCTATTCATGAGGGCTTGATTAAAGGAGACTCATTGCAAAAATGTTTGGAGTCCTTTCCCGTTGTGTTTAATGCTCAAACTATTGGGATTATCAATGCTGGGGAAAATTCTGGCAGCTTAGAGTACTCCTTTCAATATCTTGCTGAATATCTAGATATTATAGCTTCAACTCGTAAAAAGGTTTTATCTTCGTTGTCTTATCCAATATTTTTATTATTATTTTCTGGTCTCATCATTGCATCGCTGCTTATTTTTGTCTTACCACAGATCACCAGTCAATTTATATCATCTGGTCTTGAGCTCCCTGCTATTACAAAAATTATGATGTTTATTGCATCAAACTTTTTTCTTATTTTAGTTATATTTGGATCGACAGTTTTTTTTGGTATTAAAGTATTTAATCAATTTATTCAATCTCAGACAAACAAAATTAAATTTGATCGCCGATTTATTAAGTTGCCTATTTTAGGCAATCTCATTCTTTCCTACGAATTAGAGAAGTTTTCTCAATCTATGCTAATTATGTTGCGTTCGGGATTAAATTTTGATCAATCTTTAGCTCAGGCACTTACATCTTTCTCTAATAGTTATCTCTTTTCTCAATTTTCATCTAGTTACCAAATGGTTAGAGAGGGAAAAGATTTTATGAAGCCCATATTAGAAATTCCCAGAATCCCATCCTTATTCATCCAACTTTTTGAAAGTGGATATCAATCGGGCACTTTTGATCGCAGCTTTGAAAGAATTTGTCTGCATTTAAATGAAGATATTGAGGTACGGCGCAATGTGTTTTTATCTATTTTAGAACCAATGATGATAGTTATTATGGGGATATTTGTTTTGTTAATCGTGCTTGCTATACTCACCCCAATGATGCAAATGAATTCTTTGATATTGCAATAATGAAAACAAAACCTGGTTTTTCATTAATTGAGCTTATGGCAGTGATAGTCATATTAGGTATATTAGCTACCATAGTTGCTGTAAATGTTGCTCCTTTTCTGCAGCGAGCAAATGTTGAAAAGGTGAGAGCAGATATCTCGCAACTAGAGAAAGCAGTCGAACTTTATAAATTTAACGAGCTAAAATATCCTACAACAGATCAAGGCATAGATGCATTAGTATCCCCTCCATCAGATCTGAAAAGACCCTATTTATATCCAAAAGATGGTTACATTGCTAAGGTGCCTTTGGATCCATGGGGAAATCCTTATTTATATTTGCATCCTAGTGTTTATGGAAAAAACTTCGACATCTTTAGCTATGGAGCTGATGGCATAGAGGGCGGAGTAGGAGAGGATGCAGATATTGGCAATTGGATGGAATAAGTCCCCAAATTCTCAGGGTTTTTCTTTAATTGAGCTGTTAGTAACATTGCTTGTTATAAGCCTCATCTCATCCATAGTTATCATCTCCATGGATTTAAAGTCCTTCAGTGTTAATCGATTTCAAAAAGATTTCCATCAGTATTTTTTTGATTTGAAACAAGAAAGCATTTTGTTAGATAAACCCATAAGACTATTTTTTACTGAAGGAAATATAGGCTACTGTATTCAAGAGATTGTATGCAAACTTAAAATTGAGGACAGCGCTCTATTCAAACCAACTTCAAGGATCATTAGCATTCAAAATGAAGATGGATTCAATTACCCATTAGAGGATCGATCTATATTTGCTTCTGTATATCCTAATGGAAGAACAACCTATGCAAAAATAATTTTTGATGATGATTTTATCTATGAAACAAAGTAAAAAAATTTTGACTGCTCGTGGGGGTTTTACTCTGATAGAGGTCATGGTTAGTTTGTTTATTCTGTCTGTGGTTGGGATTAGTATCTTTATGCAAATAACCAGAGCGGAGGTTTCTCATAGAGAACTTTTATATAGTGCCTATGCTAGGGAGGTGGCGGTAAATTATGTAAATGAATTATCCCTGTCTAAGGGCTCTGCATTTTCTTCACGTCAACAAACTAAGAATTTTGGAGGCATATCGTTTCAGATCGATTCAACTCTTGAGCCCTTCAATGAAAGGTTAGATTTACTTATTTTGCAAATCTCAACTACAGATAAAAAGAATATTTACACACTCCAAACCCTCTATAAAAAACTATGAAATCGAAAGGATTCTCATTAATAGAGTTGCTAATAAGTCTAGTAATTTTGAGTCTTATTCTAACCATGAGTACTAATTTTATGCGCTCTGGTTTTCTTTCTAATTCTGCTGCCAATAGACATTCTATTGATTTACAGGAATTCCAAATTCTTTCTTCCTTTATAAGAAAAGATATTCAATATATGAAGCCAATACCAATGATTGACGGTATTGGAGAAAACACTAAAACTGTTCTCACTATTCAAAATAATCCACCCCAGATTGAATTTACTATCTTCGACTATGCAGATGAAGACAATAAGGAATTAACAAGATTGATATATATTCTTGATAATAATACATTTATCAGGAAGCAATTTTATTCAGACCAGCCCTTCAACAAACAAGATTTTATTTTATTTCCATTAGCTGAAAATGTATCAAGTCTTTTTATAGAAGCTTTCGATGGAGAGCGCTGGCATGATTATTGGCCAAAAAGTCCTATCATGGAAAGAAGATTGCCTAGGGCAATTAAACTAACCTTTATTCAAGACAAAAGACTATTTGAATTCTTATTGCTCGTAAACAATGAAACGGTTTTCAAATTCTAGCGGTGTTGCACTTCTAACAGTGCTGTTGTTAATTTTGGTCATGTCGTTTTTAGCAATACAGGTCACCCAAATACTTTTTAAAGACATATCGAACAGTAAAAATGTTGAATTCAATAATCTAAGTAATATCTATTTAGATTTTCTTCAATCTCATTTTCTAGATGTGTTTGGTAAATCTATTACCCAAAATCAATCCCGTATTAACAAATCAACGGTTTCAGCAATAAATGATTACAGTCTGGAATTTCAGGGCTACCAAGCTAATTTTGAAATTAAAGATCTTAGTAATTGTTTTAATATCAACTCACTTTTTCTAGAGCGCAATGGCAAACTAGTAGTTAATCAGAAAACACTCCTGTTTTTTAAGAAATTGCTAGAAACCATGGAATTAGATGAGGCTGAAGTAGATACCATTTCAGATAAAATTATTGATTGGGTAGATGAAGATAATTTACCCAGAGCCTATGGTGCAGAAAACTATTTTTACACTGGTCCAGCCAATAAAACTCCAAGATTTACTCCGAAAAGGCTTTTCTTTAATGCAAGTGAACTCAGGCAGCTTTCAGCATTTAGTAACTTGTATGAAATTATGCAAAAATCTATATGCGTAATTCCTTATTCAAATGCCTTCTTGGTTAATTTAAATACATTAGATGCAAGAAATGCTGAACTTTTTTCAATTTTCTTAAAGACGCCAGAGCTTGAAACAGCTGAGAGTATCATCAGTAGAATTCCTTTAGAGGGATATGAAAACCCACAAGATTTTATTAATACAGAGACTGATTTGTTTTATGCAGAATATATTAACTACTTAGTTACCGACAGTAATGCTCTCTCTTTAGCAATCACTATTGATTCAGGGTTTACTTCGGCAACGTATGTTAGTTTAATGATTCTAAACGATAACTCTATTTCTATTTTAGATACATTTAAAAAATAACAATGAGAAACTTGATATGGCTCACTGATGCTTCGATGGAAGATGGGATTCTTTGTGTTAGAGAGGGCGAGCTTATAAAGCAATGCCCTATAAAGATTGAGGAAAGTACATTACAAAAAATTAGATGTAATGAATTGGTGATCTTTGTTCCGTCCAATCATTTGAATTCCCAACACTTTTCCTCTGATGTTAAGGATACTGAAAAAAGATTGGCTCTTTTTGTTTCTACGTATGGGCATGAATTTATTGATTCGCCAAACGAACTCTCTTTTAGATATTCTGAAAAGAATTCCTGTTTCTATTGGCTAAAAACTAAAGCCTTTGAGGATTTATTTACAAAATTAGCAAGTTTGGATATGAAAATTATATTGTTACCTGATTTCTTTCTTGTCAAGCAAGGAGACAGTGCTGTATTTAGTGTGCGCGATAGATTATTGGTGAGATTAGATAGTGGTGAAGGCTATTCCCTGGCAACTAGTGAATCTGATTATCTGAATAAGATTTTTTCTGAAAAAGATTTATCAAATTTGTTGTTTAACAAAAAGGATTTAACAAAGTTGCAATCTGAAAATAATTTTTTAGAGTTGGCTAAGCAACATTTTGATGGTCTCATTTATGATATTAATTTTTATAACAATTCATTTTCTATTTCTAAACTTATATTTTGGCTTGGCTTGTCCAAAAAATATGCTTTAGCTATGGCTGGAATGCTTATATCTGCATTGCTATTCTTATCTATTGAATCATGGATTTTGCAAAACAATATTTCCAATACCATAAAAGACACTGAAAATATTTTTTTAGAAGTTAATCCTAAATTTACAAAGTTGATTAATGCTCGAGCCCAAATAGATCAAATTACTGGTCATAAAAGTAACAATTTAGCGCCTGAGATAGATATCCAACTCCTTAGTGAAGTCATGCCAATGATTGCGACCCTTGATATATCCTCTTTAGTCTATAAACCTAATTTAAATCAGGTGAGTGTATCTTTTTCTAAAATTAGTTCTTTTGAGCTTAGCGTTATAACCCAAGCAATTAAACTTAAAAAACTTAAGTTAGATACTTCTAATCTAACAGTTGACAATATGAATAATTTTTCAGGTGAAATAAATGTTTATCTTTGAGATTGCCAAAGATAAATATAGATCTGCTCTAAAGGATTACAAGCAATTACTTAAGATAGCATTACCGATAGTAATTTTTATAATATTAATTTTTTTATTCATTTCTCTTGTAATCCAAAACCACTCTCTTAATAATCGATTTTCAAAGATTGTTGACGATAGGTCGTATGTAATAAATGCTCTTGATAAATACCAATTCGCTTATGAAAAAATAGAATTAAAATTTGATGCCACTATCATTAATGAATATTTTGCTAATGAAATGCAATTATTTGATAATTTTAGCATCCAAACCTCTGAAAGTTCGATCTTTATCAGTTTTGATCTTCATAAAGACTTTCAATCTCTAAATCATTTAATACAAAAAATAACGCACTTACAAAACATTTATATAGAAGAAGTTATTATTGATCCAAAATCTAATAATAAGTTTGTATGTAAATTTCTGTTAAGAGTTTAAAGGCCGCAATGACTAGATACTTTTATTAAATAATT
>Ga0255766_10003912_pt1 | contig 12812 bp, 39 predicted proteins | sample 071ome_23_FD_179966 | JGI IMG/M metagenome (GOLD analysis project Ga0255766, IMG submission 179966) | Coastal salt marsh microbial communities from the Groves Creek Marsh, Skidaway Island, Georgia - 071403BT metaG (version 2) | ecosystem: Environmental > Aquatic > Marine > Intertidal zone >... | reverse complement strand
TACATTCTCCACCTTGCTGCTGGTTCACATGTGGATCGCAGTATTGAATATCCAATGGAGTTTGTTCTGGATAATGTTGTTGCTACCTGCAACATCCTAGAGTTTGCTAGAACTCAACAACCACACCTAGAAAGGTTCATTTACTTCAGCACTGATGAAGTATTTGGTCCTGCTCCTAATGGCATCAAGTATAAGGAGCATGATAGGTACAACTCTACCAATCCATACAGTGCAACTAAAGCAGGTGGTGAAGAACTTGCTGTAGCATATGAGAATACTTATGGTCTTCCTGTCTATATCACCCACACAATGAATGTGTTTGGTGAGAGACAGCATCCTGAAAAATATATTCCAATGTGTATTAAGAAAGCAAGGGATGGTGAAACTGTAACGATTCATAGCGACAGTAGTTGCACAATTCCAGGATCCAGGCATTATATACATGCAGAGGATGTATCCAGTGCAATTCTATTCCTATTGAACTACAAAGGTAGTTTCAAACCAGATGAAACTGGTGCTAAGTGTCCTAAGTTCAACATTGTTGGATCTGAGGAACTTAACAACCTAGAACTAGCACAGATCATTGCAGAAGCACAAGGAAAAGAACTCAAGTATGAGTTGATTGACTTCCATTCTTCACGTCCAGGACATGACCTAAGGTATGCTCTTGATGGTAGTAAGATGAAAGAACTTGGGTGGCAACCTGCTATGTCTGTAAGACAAAGGATTGCAGAAGTTACTAACTGGACATTAAATAATAGTAGATGGATTACAATCTAAAATGATTCAACTACCATTGCTTCTTGCACTAGCACAACCAGTTCCAGAAAAATTACTCTTAAGTTGTGATGACTTTGATTGGTTGGTGGAAGGAGTAATGTCCAGTGAGTTACTCACTCCATATCAGAAAGTTGAGTTTATCTCAAGATTTGCTGATGGAACAGATCCCTCTTGCTTTAACACACCTATTGGAGAATAGTCTATGTCAGAAAAACATGAAAAGCGTCGTGATGCCCTTGGATTGTTCTATGAGAGTGTATTGAAACCAGATTCAGCACTACGTCAATGTGCACACAATCAAAAGTGTTTCAACGAGTTAATGGAGTGGAGATCTGAAGTTCTAGAGTACCTAGATAGACGAAGGAACGAGGAGTTTCATTGATGACTGTGGAGTATGTGTGGTTGAGTATATTTGCTATCATAATTGGAATGGTAATAATAGATCCCAATGTAGGGACATTTATTGTCATTCTATCTAAAACTGCAAGGGTAAATGTAGAGAGGATGTTCTGGATGATTAGATTTCATCCAGTCATTCTCTCTTCCCCTATAGGTAAATGGTGGATGGATAGGAAGTATATGAGGACAGCAAAAAAACTGGCACAAGAACTTTCCAAAAAAGATTCTGATGCTGTATAATGGTTTTATCAAAGGATTCTAATGGATTTTACACCTGAACAAACAAAAATTATTCATGATGCAGTTAGGTATTACCAGATCCATGGTGTATCCTTTAATGGAAAAGAGTACAAACTTTGTGATGATGTCTTAAATAAGACATTTCATGTGCATTTCACTGAAAAGAATAAGAAGTCCAATGAGTAAATTTCCATATGTATCTTTTCCAATTCGTCTCGACATTAAAGAAGAGAATAGAATCTGCTGGTTCCAGTGTCAAGAGCATCTTTTCAAACTCATCGAAAGAGAAAGTCTTGCCCCAAAACAATACACTATCTCAACCAAAGGTGTGGAGATTGTGGGCAAAATCCCTGGGACAAAAAGCAAGCGAGTGCGACAAGGAAGCAGACGAAGTAGCAAAAATTAGGACAGTAATTTTACTGACTTATTTCATTACTAACTGTTTTATTGTTGCTGGAGTAATTAGGCATTGGAATGATGAACCCACAAACAACTACTACATCGTACCCATATCATGTCCTGGATCCAACAACTCCATGGTATGAATGGTTAATGTATTGTGAAATATGTCATCAATTAGATGTACCAAACCAACCAAAATGGCAGAGGTATGCAGCATATAGAAACTATCTAAAATCAGTAGGAGTGATCTAATGTTTAGATCTATTAGAGTTATACTTTGGGGGTGGTCTTTAGAGTTACAAAATTGGTTGTATCCTTATGACTCTGATCCTGAAGAAGATTACTATTACAGAGTAAAGAATGATTTGACAGGTGAGGAGCATTTCATTATGGATTGGATCAAGTCTTTTGATGAAAGAATTGTTGGTAATTTAGATGATATTCTGTGGTTAAAGAGTGAAGTCCACAGACTCTCTGATGAAGTCAAATCTCTTCAGGATGAGAACATTGGACTTACAAATGCTTTGTATGAAGCAGAGAACAGATTAGAGTCTAAGATGGACCAAATCCATCCAGTAGTTTACAACATTGAGGAATCAAAAAATGTATGAAGATTTAGACAATTTTGAGACTGCTCTTAAACACTTTGGCACCAGAGTTGATGTTATCATTGCCATGGAAATGGCAGACAAGATTGACAGTGAAACTGCCTATCAGAACATCAAAATGGAACTCAAGGAGTTGAAGAGAGTTCGTAAATCATGGAAAAGGACTAATGAATCTTGATAACTACAAAATCAAAAGGAAAGAGAGGTTAGCAGATTTAGTCTCTGAGTATCTTAATGAAGATGACACAACTCCACAAGAGTTTTATGATGAGTTGATTGAAGAAGTTGACTCTTGGATTGATTACCACAAAAAGCAAATGAATAGGGCAGTTGATGTGAAATCACTGCTCATGGGATATAAGAAGTTAGACATTGATCTTTCTGATCTTCCTACAGGCATTTCCACACATAACATATCTTTGGCAACACAAGATGACTATGATGATTTCTGGAACTATTGATCTTTGATACTATGATTCTTAAGGAGAAAATGTGTATTAATTATGATGGGTTTAAGGGGCAAATTGTATTTGTTTGTGATCAATATGCAACCTTTAATCCATTCAACAGTAAAGCATTGATGCTTATATTCAAAGAGAACTGGGAGGATGTGACACTCCTCTAAGTGGCACAAAACTCTTGACTTTTCCCTCCAGATCTGTTATCATTACAAAGTAATCAATCAAAGGCAAATGTCTGTTTCTGTTATTCTCAATGTTGAGTCTTCTGCTATCTCTGAAGTCTCTTTTGACTATGATGAAAATAAAGTTGGTGTGACCTATCTTAGCAATCCTGACAAGTCCTATGTCTTTGCATGTGACAATCCTCTGAGTGTTGAAGATCAAATTCGTACTGCTGAGAGTGTTGGCAAACTGATTGCAAAACTCAAAAACAATAAGGTTCTGATTCCCATTCAGAACTGATAAATAAGGGGAGCAATCCCCTTTATACTTGGAAGGTTGACCGAGTGGTTGATGGTGGTAGTCTTGAAAACTACTGAGGCTAATAACCTCCTAGGGTTCGAATCCCTAACCTTCCTTTGGGAGATTAACTCAGTGGTAGAGTGCCTGCTTTACACGCAGTATGTCACTGGTTCGAATCCAGTATTTCCCACCACGGAATGTAGCTCAGTTTGGTAGAGCACTCGCTTTGGGAGCGAGATGTCGCAGGTTCGAATCCTGTCATTCCGATTAGTCATTAACAAGACTATGAAAATTAACTTATGGTATTCCACATCTCAACAACAATGGAGATGGACTCTCTGTGATGATTCTGATAAAATGCGTCAGGAATCAGGACAGAGACCATTTCTTAGAGATGCAATGGAAGATGTTGCTAACACTGTAGAATACATGCTAGAGTGTAAGCAATCTGAATAAACTTCATTCCCCTATAGCTCAACAGGCAGAGTAGGTGACTGTTAATCACTTGGTTCCTGGTTCGAATCCAGGTGGGGGAGTCTGCACATGTGGCGGAATTGGTATACGCGCTGGGTTTAGGTTCCAGTGGAGCAATCCATGAAGGTTCAAGTCCTTTCATGTGCATTGGGGGATTAGTTTAGTGGTAAAATGGGTGCTTTGCAAGCATCAGTCACCAGTTCGACTCTGGTATCCTCCATTCTAAATAAAATTAAGTTGCTATAGCAAAATGAGCAGATTTCTTAATTTGATTGGTAATACTCCAACTCCAGATCCTGAGGAGCAAGTAACAGAAACTCCTAAGAGAGCAAAGGATGAGAATGGACACTTTATTGCAGATGATCCTAGCACCCCTGAAAATGAAGCATGGGAAGGTGGAGTAGCACCCAAGAAAACTAGAAAAAGAAGAACTAAAAAGGCAGATTGATTATACTGATGTGACACATGTACTAGTGTCACAATAAATCTCCAAACAGGGGGATCTCATGCTATGATTACTAGGTAATCAAATGAGATTCATGTCTACTGCATTTCTTGAGGATATTCAAATTGATGAGTTTGATTGTGTAGTGCCTAATGAGGCAATGTTTGACCTCTTTGAAGATAATTGGGAATCCATCACTGAGAGTGATGAAGATGAATGGATTCTGATTGAAGACTGACTTTATTATTCAACAAAACAATGGGAACTCGTAGTTTCATTTCAATCAAACACAAAGACAATACCTATTCTGGTGTATATTGTCACTGGGATGGTTATCCTGAGTGGAATGGTGAAATCTTGAAGAAAGATTACCAGGCACGCAGTAAGGTTGTTGATCTTATTGATGGTGGTGATATGTCTTCACTCAAGACTAAAACTACCTGGGAGTCTACATTCAAGGATGATGAGTATAGTAATACTCGTGAAGAGCAACCTCTTTACTATCATGAAAGGGGTGAAACTGATGAGGATACAATCTATCCTAAGCACTTCAAGAATCATCAGCAACTGTTTAAATATGCTAAAGGTTGTGGATGTGAATATCTCTACACCTTTGATGATGTAGAACTTGATCAACCATTCTGGTCTTTTTGTGGAGTTAATTGATGACAACTAAAGTGAAACGTAAAATGGTGAATGTTGAACCAATCTCTAGCAAAGCAAAGAATAGGTTTGCTAACATGATGGACAAACTTCATGGGTGTCATGTAGAACAAGAGACAGAAGATAAGTTGTTTCTTGCATCAATCAACAGGAAGAACTTCTTCTGGATTGATAAAACAAATGATCCTAATTGGAAGATTGTCAAATGACTGAAGAGTTTGTGAATCTTAATGTTGATGAGTTGGAAGCATTACAAACTGCACTCCAACTGTTGTCTAAGAAAGAGCAAAAATTGATGGAGAGTTCTGGTAAAGTAACCCTTAGTAATTTGTACAACAAACTTCAAACTTCAATAGAGGAAATCAAAGGCAATGACTATCAATCTTGATAAGTTGTCCCACCCATACAAAGAAGCACTTGCAGAGGATTGTGAGGACTATTTGTTGCATAGGCACATTCCATTGGCATCACATTCCTATGATGTGATTATTACTCAAGCACTGCGAGAAGGGTATCAATTAGAGAAGTTTGATAGACCAATTCGCAAACTGGCACAGTAAATCCCCATTTGCCCTCTAAGTGTGATATGCTTACAGCATGATCAAATCAGACATGACTACTTACTCCAATCTCTCCAAAATCAAACCCAAACTTCGTACTCAGGGTCGTGTTTCTGGTAACTTTGGTAAGAACAAAGTTAAGGCAGGTTCTCCTATCTCTGGTCTGGGTGTGACTAAAGCAAAGGTCATCAATGTTACCACTCCAGATGCATACCTGAAGAAAATGTATCAGGTATTTGATACTACTTCTGATCCTAAACTCAAGAAGTTTGCATACACTGAGATTCGCAAGATCTTGGTTCAGCGTGGAGAATGGTGATGGTATATTCTTACAGTGATATAGAAAATGCATACAAAGTTCTCAAGCAAGTTGTAGAGCGTGAGAACAAATTGCACATGATGGATCAAACTATTATTCCTCAACATCTGGATGATTTACAGTATGAAATCTTGCCAATGTTAGAGGAAATAGTATATTTTGATCCCACCCCATGACAATCTCCAAACTGTCCACTATCACTTGACTTTTCCAATTATTTGTGTTACTATTACAAGGTAATCTAAAGACAAATGAACTACAATTCTATTCAAGAGTGTGAAAAAGAACTCAAGACTGCTAAGAAAAAGTATGATAAACTGGCAAAGCAAATTAAAAGATGCAAGTCAGAATATCAATATGAAATCTTAGTTGAAGATTTGGAAGAGTGTAGACAAGATGTAGTTGAACTGCAAATGATTGTCCAAGACCTGCGTAAACAAAAGAAACTGGCAGAAGTTGATGTCTGACCTTTACTCTGAAATCCTTAAATACGAAAACATGCCACTTTCTGAATCTCAACTCTTTACCCTTAAAGAGAACTATGCCAACATGATTATTGATGGCATGGATATGGATACTCTTTGCCAAATGGCATTTGATCTGTTACTTGATGCATACAAAGATTGTACTGAAGATGACATCAGGGCAGAGGTTTTAGATCTCTATGATGAGGAAACTCTTCACAGTTTGATGCCTGGTGATTGACACCTGTGCTATAATTATTTCACCAACAGTTGAGGACAATGATTGACACTTGTAAATTGCATGATGATTTAGAAGATTTTGCATCTTATCTTGGTGTTGATTATGATGATTTCTATCAGTTGATTTATCGTCTTCCTGATGAAGATGAGTTTGATTGTGAGGTTAAACTAGGTCTCACAGACTAACTAAATAGGGGCAGAGATGCCCCTTCATGGGCACATAGCATAATGGATAATGCCACTGCCTTCTAAGCAGTTGATTGGGGGTTCGAGTCCCTCTGTGCCTGTTATTTTAGAGAATTATGTTAAACAACTACAGTCATCAAACAACAGAAGCATTTAGAAGAATTGAAGATGCTTTAGCAGGTAGAACTGATGATGATTTGTGTTGTTTAAAAGAAGAATTAGGTAGTTTATACAAAAGAGCACAAGATATTCATAACATGAGAGCATCATTGATTGATGGTTCAGATTATCAAATCCCACACAGATATTAACATGTGACAGTTGGGGAACTGCACACCTTTTTCCCCAAAGCACCCTAATCCATGGTATGCTTACAGCATGATGAAAAACACCACTTTAATGACTGAACAAGTTCTTGACAAGATTGATCAAATGTGTCAGGTCCTCTACACTAACTATCAGTCAAGTTCTATTGAAAGGCATCGCAAATCCATTGAAAATGACATCAATATGGATTATCATCAGAAGATGATTGAAGAACTCTCTATGGGCGAAGGTTGCTACAAGTTCTCTTATGTTAAGGGTAGGAAGTATGCAAAGATTGTGATGCAAACTCCTGCTGGACAGAAAAGTGTTCATGCTTTTGTAGATATTACCAATGGTGATGTCTACAAACCAGCAACTTGGAAAGCACCTGCAAAGAATGGTGTTAGGTATAATCTGATGGATGAAAAGTCTCGCATGGAGATGTATCAGCGTGCAGATTGGGCAGGTGGTTACCTCTACAAATGATATACTTTATTATTATTCTTGCTAGTGTTGTATGGGCAGCACTAGCACTCTTTTCCCCTTGGTTTAATCATCTCAATAAAGACAATGAACCCTACTAAAGAACAACTGATTGAAGCACTCTATAGAGAGTATTTGTTCCTCATTCATGATGATTATGATGAGTCTATTGATGCCACTCCAGAAGAATATCTAGATATGCTCAAAGAGTTAAGTTATGATGATTTGATTGTAGAAACTCAGACTGACGACATCTTTACACTAAAACAGTTTATGGATGCATATCTGTGACACTTGACAAACTGGCACACACATGATTGACTTTCTTGTAAATCTATGGTATCATACTTGTATGAAAGATAAAATGATGCATCAATCCACCCTTGATCTATTCTGTGATCATGCAGATGAACAAATGGCAGAAGAATATACTCTAGAACTAGAAGCAAAAGCAGCAGAACTTGAAGTCACTGTTGACTATTACATGGCAGAGTTTCTCTGATCTTTAACATCACCAACAACAACACTTTGACTAACAACATTATGCAAACCAAAACCAAGTTCAATCACCTCAACCTGCCTACTCTTGCAGATCTGCCTACTCAAACTGTTAATGGTTCTCGTCGTTATTGTGTGAATGGCAAACTGTTGCCTTCTGTCACCACAGTTACTTCCTATCAGAATCGTCAATCTATTGCTGAGTGGAGGGAACGTGTAGGTGAGGAAGTTGCAAACAAGATCAGTCATTTTGCATCTACCAATGGCACTAAGTTCCACAAAATTGTTGAGGATTATCTCAACAACATTGATGCAGACTATGATACTGAAAAGTATGAGATTGCACTCAAATTGTTCAATCAATTCCAGTCTATCCTTGATGATGTAGATAACATTCATTATCAAGAATGTGCTCTCTATTCTGAAACTCTTGGCATTGCTGGTCGTGTTGACTGCATTGCAGAATACAATGGCAAACTGTCTGTAATTGACTTCAAGAGTTCTTCTAAACCAAAGCATGAGAATCAGATCCAAAACTATTTTGTGCAGGAGACAGGTTATGCTATGATGTATGAGGAAATGACTGGCAATAAGATTGAACAAATTGTCACTCTGATTTCTTGTCACTCAGGTGAGACACAAGTTTTTGTCAAGAACCCTGCTGACTATGTTGACACTCTTAAGCAGTATATTGTAGAATACAACAATGCTTGATTGGAAATGCACAGTTAGAACACAATCTAACTACCTGCAAACTGTATATGTAACTGCATACACTCGTGCTGATGCAGTTATATCAGCAGAGTCAAGAACTGGTGGTGATTGTATCATGGCAGTGCCTGATTCTATCACTTCCAGTGATGACAATGATGATGAAGATAGCACCTCTAGTTCATCCTTTGATGGTGCTGGTTTGTTATTCCTTCTCTGTCTGTTCTTCATTGCATTTGCATGGAAACAGATCCTCCTGATTGTTGCTATTGCTGCCCTGATTTGGGGTGTGATATATACCATCAGGAACTAATCTTTTCTGCCTCAGTAGCACAGTGGTAGTGCAATCGCCTTGTAAGCGATAGGTCGTAGGTTCAAATCCTATCTGGGGCTTATACAATGTGCCACAAGTTAAAGTGTCACAGTAAATTACCAAAACTCTGCTATTCATGCTATGATGCATAGCATCAGACAAATTGATCAAATCAATGGACATTCAAACTGTAAAATGGATTCTAGGGAGTGAACAAACTCCTGAACAGTTTGTGTGCTTGATTGATCTCATCAAGACACATCTTGCTCTTGATAATAACAAACTCAGAGAGGATTTTGTATGCTCTCTCATGGGATATACTCCCTCATATGGTGGTGCTGGTCACCCTGATGGATACAAACCAGATGGCACTTGTGTAGATAACAAGTCTGGTCCTAACATTATATTTCCTGATGGTGCAGTTAGTATTACCAAGAAGCATGATTGGGTTTGTCTTGTGCATGAGTTCACAAAAGAAGGTCAGTTGATCTATGTTGCAGAGGTTGCAGTTTCTGACATCATGGATGAACTTGTAGAGGATGCTGCTATTAAAACTGCAAAGGGTGGAAGGGTATCACCTGCCTGCTCACATAGTGTGTGGTTGAAGAAAGAAAACACCAAGATTCTGTATAAGAATCCCTCACTCTATCCCTTAACTAAATCAGGCAAATCTGTTGTTCGCAGATTCCTGGAAATTGATGAATTGGATTACACTAAAACTCAGGTCATTTGATGATGGAAAACAAAGCAAGAATCTTCTCTAGTTTGATTCTCTGTGTTGCATACTTCTCTACTCTTTATCTTGATCCTTTGTCTGGTTCAAGATTGTATATTCTAGGCAATTCCCTAGCAATTCCGTATATGGTCCGCAATAAGTGTTGGGACATTGTTGCACTGCTCTCATTCTTCATTGTTGTAGGTCTACCCAAATCTTTGGGATATTGATATAATGATGTGACAGTTGTAGAAGTGGTCGCTATATTTACCGAAATGCCCAAATCCATGCTATGCTTACAGCATGGAAAATCAAACAAGACAACTCACCAAATTGGAGAAGTTCATGAACACTCCAGAAAATCGCATTAAGTACGCTTTCATCTTCTATGATGAGAACTGTGGTGATGATTACCAGATGAGAGAGTTAGCATTGTCTAGGGCAATGGATTGGATTGCTGTTTGTGATGATGAGGAGGCACACTTCTGATGAATAAGTATATTGAAATGGATTTAGTTCGTGTCATTGAGGATCTTCAAAGAGCAGTTGATGTTTGTTATACTGCTCCAGAAAAGGATGATCAAGGTTATCCTTATGCCACTGGATATTCTAGGGCAGCAATGCAATCTGCCATCACACAGTTAAACTCAATCAAGCACAGAATTAAATGAGAATTGCTTTCCTTGTAATGTTTGCTATCTTTGGTGCAAATCTTGTGAACCACACTGTCACAGTTGCAACTGAAATGCAAACCAAAAAAGTACAGCAAATGTATCAACTTATGAGTCTAGATGAGACCCATAAACAGCACTGATCAATCAATCCTGAAAACTGTATCACCCTGAACTACAGGATTCTGAAATGTGTGCTATGCTTACAGCATGAACAATCAAGAAACCACTTTCCCCACTTTCACCACTTTCTACAACATCTCTGGCAAGATGATGATTCGCAACAATCAAACTGACAATGTTTGGCAGTCTTTGATTGAAGATAAAGAGTTCCGCAATGCTATTGAATCTCTTTATGACTTTGTTGTAGAAACTGAGTCTGACGCTGATGATGCATATGACTGGGTATGTGACCAGGCAAATGTTAGCAGTTTTGTTGCAGATGAACCTGCTTGGAATATGTTCTACAGTGTGTGGGAACAAGCATACGCATAATCAATAATTTCCTTCAATTTTAATTGCATACCATGACTCAAACTACCATGCTCAAAACCAAATCTTTCTCCAAAGTTATCTACAATATCAGCAATCCTAAGTGTGTTGTCTTTGATCTTGATGCCACACTTTGCCACCATGGTGATCAATCAGGATTTGAAGATTGTGACCAATTTCAACCTATTGATGCTGTTGTTGACGTTGCCAAGCACTGCAAATCTAAGGGATTTGATCTAGTAATTGCTACTGCACGTCCTGACGTCTACATGGAAGGCACTGGTTATTGGTTGCAAGAGCATTTGCCTGAGTTTGATGCACTCTACATGAAGAACGCAGAGGATGATTCTACTGGTTCAATGTGCAAGGGTGAGCAACTCATGGACATCCTACGTTTCTGGGATGATATACAGTTCTGGGTTGACGATTCTCCTTACAATGCACAGGTGATTCGTGACCATGGTGTAGATTGTATTCGTCCTTCTCACAATGACGCTTTCTGGGCAGATTATGGTGACCAATAATTAAAATAGACAAAACCATTCAATTCAACAAAATGAACAACATTCAAGACAAATTGAACCAAACTAAACAGCAAGTTCTTGACACTTTGAATAGTTCTGAAGGTCTACAAATTGCACTCTATCATCTTGCTACTATGTGTGCCATAGTTGTGGGATCTGTGCAATACTTTGTGCGAGCATATAATAATAACAATGGGACAGAAAAGGTGAAGAACTTTACTCTAACTGTGCTCACCTTCATCAACAACATTAGTGGCAAACTTGTCCAAAAGATTGATACTGATGTGCCAGATGTAGAAGTGGCACAATAATTTACGCAAATGCTCAAATCCGTGGTATGCTTACAGCATGGAAAATCAAACAAGCAACTTCCCCACTTTTCAATCTAAAGATGGCACCATGGTAGTGTCATTCTATCCTGTCAAATTGCCCTTTGGTGATGTATCTGATAGGTGGACTCTTAAGGTGCTAGAGTGGAAAGGAATTGAGACAATCTCAAAGAAGTTCATCAACAACTTTGAGAAGAAAATGCAACTCAGAGAGTATCAGTCTCACAAGTATGTTGTCATCAAAGACAACAGCAATCTTCCTCAAATTGGTAATCCTATGATGGGTGCATGTTGATTATGACCACTGAAGAATTGATCTCAAGTTTTACATCATCTCTTGACATCTTGAGAGAATGGAATGAGATGAGTTTCAACTTTTGGTGTGACGAACTGTTCACTCTTAATGATGAATGGAACTGGCAAAGTCTCACCATTAGCAATCTCAAACTGATTCAGGATGATGTAATGGATTCTACTGCAAATCTGATGCTAGGATGAAGAGAAATTGTGCCAGTCAACAAGGTGGCACACAAATCTCCCGAAATGCCCAAATCCATGCTATGCTTACAGCATGGAAAATCAGAAAACAACTCAAACCACTTTCAAGATTGTTGATTGTCACACCAACAAAGTTCACCACATTGATGCAACAAACCATGACACTGCATTGCGTACAATAGCAAGCAAGTTAGGTCACTTCTGTGTTGCCTTTGTCTGACACTTTTACCCTTTTCAATTAACACTTTTTCACCAAACAAATGACTGCAACTCTCATCAAATACAACCAAATCACTGAAGAAAAGATTCAAGAACTCGCAGAAGAGAATTATGCTCATGATGACATGTATGCCTTCATTGAAGAATATGGGCAAGATGCATTTGTTCAATTTTATGAGGAATATGTGACCTTTGGTGAGGATCACTGTTATGAGGCAGTAGACGCCTTCATTGATGCATTTGGTATTGATTGCCTTGCATCTTTTGAGGATGCCTATTATGGACAGTATGACAGTGAGGAAGAGTTTTCTGAGCAATTTGTTGGAGATGCCTATTCTAACCAACTGCAA
>Ga0255766_10003907_pt1 | contig 12831 bp, 12 predicted proteins | sample 071ome_23_FD_179966 | JGI IMG/M metagenome (GOLD analysis project Ga0255766, IMG submission 179966) | Coastal salt marsh microbial communities from the Groves Creek Marsh, Skidaway Island, Georgia - 071403BT metaG (version 2) | ecosystem: Environmental > Aquatic > Marine > Intertidal zone >... | reverse complement strand
AGAAGCCTGGCTTCAAGAACTTGGTCCAGAACGCTACCGCATTCTACGCCAAAAGGGAACGGAATACCCTGGAACTGGGGAATACGACAAGCACTTTGAAGCCGGTACGTACCGTTGCGCAGGCTGCGGAACCGCTCTGTTCTCCTCGGATGGCAAGTTTGACGCACATTGCGGATGGCCCAGTTTTGACCAAGAAATCAGCGAGGGCATTGTTGCGGAGAAACGCGATTTCTCCCATGGCATGATTCGTACCGAGATTCTTTGCAGCCAATGTGGGGGACATTTGGGCCATGTGTTTGACGATGGCCCGACAGAAACCGGTCTGCGGTACTGTGTGAACAGTTTAAGCCTCACGTTTGAGCAGGAAAACCCTGAATCAAGCAGCACCCAGGCGGAGCCCGAAAAAAACGAATAGATCGTGCATGAGGGTATTGCAACCCTCCTGCAATTCCACGCATCTTTACCGCATGAACTACACGCTTATTACAGCCACCTTGGCCCTTGGTCTATTGAGCAGTTGCGACGACGGCCTTTACTGTGATCTTTCTTTCCAAACGGTTGGATTTACCTGGACAGATTCCACCCATGCCCCCCACCATCTTGATGCCGTGGTACGCGAAACACAGGACAGCCTTGTTTCTCAGTTTAACGGCCTACCTGACTACTTTACGATCGCATCAGACGAACATCAATCGCTCTTTTTTAACCATTCGTACCACGTTGACGTTTATGTCTACGACGCAAATGACAGTTTGCTTGCTCAAAATGAATGGGTTATAACTGCCGATCGCTGCCATATCCAAAAAGTCAGTGGTCCTGAATTTCTTCCTTAACTACGATGTTACATGTGCAAATTGCGTATATATTTGCACCTCCAAATCGGGAGATTAGCTCAGCTGGTTCAGAGCACCTCGTTTACACCGAGGGGGTCGGGGGTTCGAACCCCTCATCTCCCACCAAAGCCGCAGGAGACTGCGGCTTTTTTAGTTTAGCGCTCTAACCCTCTATTCCAAAACTCCTATGGGAATCTATCAGCGTTTAGCACTAGCCTCTGTGGTCTTGGCCATTGTTCTGATGTATGTCATTAACCCGATCCGGAAGATCCACTTGGAAAAGGCCGTTGAAAATGGGACCCTCTACCTCGAAAGCCAAGCGGCAGAAGCTGGGTTCCAAGGGGGCCTGGTAACGTGGGGCAGCTCCCAGCTCGCAGAAATGGCGATTACCGTTGATAACTACGAATCCTATGGCCTTTTTTCTACGGCCGATGTCTACGTAGCCGGAATCAAACGCGGGGAGAGCTTTGGGTGTGGCGGGAATGTCTGGATTCTCTGGGAAGAACTTTCCACCGAAAGCGAATAAAAAAAAGGCGCCCGAGGGCGCCTTTTCTCTTAGTGGTATGGTGTAGAATCCTTATTTGGATACGTTGTAGCCCAAGCTGGTCAGGTAGTCGATACGCTCTTGAACAACAGCTTGCTCACGGCGAGACAATTCCTTGGAGATAGACTTAGACAAACCTTCCAATTCTTCAGGACTCAATTTGCCCAAGAACTGAGAAGCGAAAAGGCTCTTCAAAGTTTTGTTGTTGTTCTGGTTTTCGCGGAAATGTGCTACTAATTGACTAGGAGTCATAGATCTATGCTTTTAAATGATTTAACCCGTCAAAAGTAGGGCAATTTTCTTAAAAACAAAAAACTATGCGTTTTTAGTCATTTACACACGACTATTCTAATACGAAATAGCCTTAAAAATGGTAGATTCTACTCTAGATTTTGCTAAAAATCCTTGCTCCAATTCTGCGGCGAAAGGAATGGGCAAATCCTCCGAAGAAACAACAAAAACGGGCGCATCCAATTGCGCAAAACACTCGCGCTGAACAACTTGCGCTAAATCCGAACCAAAAGATCCACGCCAAGTATCCTCTTGAACGATGACACAACGGCCCGTTTTTCGGACTGATTTTAAAATAGTATCTGTATCCAAAGGCACCAGCGTACGAACATCAATCAGTTCAAGAGAGATAGAGGGGTTCTCGCGCTGAAAAGCTTGCACCCAGCTGACTCCTAAGCCATAGGTGACCACCGTGAGGCTTTCACCTTCCGACACTACAGCCGCTTGTCCAAATGGGATGGCATAGGCCTCCGTAGGTACTTCGCTTTCTTGAGAACGGTACAAGGCCTTGTGCTCAAAAAACAAGACGGGATTGGGATCCTCAAAGGCTTGCAAGAGCAATCCTTTGGCATCGTACGCATTGGAGGGATAGACCACTTTGAGGCCAGGGACCCGGGTGAACCAGGCTTCCGTACTCTGGCTGTGGAAGGGACCCGCAGCCACCCCTGCTCCTGTTGGCATGCGAATAACGAGATCTACGTTCTGTCCCCAGCGGTAATGAAGCTTCGCAGCTTGGTTACAGATCTGGGTCATGGCTTCCGTGACAAAATCGGAAAATTGCATCTCGACCATCGCCTTATACCCTTCCACGCTCAACCCTACGCCTGCACCCACAATAGCAGATTCACATAGAGGCGTGTTGCGTACGCGGTCCTTCCCGTACATGTCACTGTAGCCCTCCGTAGCCTTAAATACGCCTCCATAGTCCGCAATATCTTGGCCCATATAGACCAAATTGGGATGGCGTTCCAATGCCATGCCTAATGCATCGTGTATGGCATCGATCAAACGCATTTTTTTCACAGGGCCGCTAGGGTCCGAACTCAGGCTGGAACTCGCAGGTGCAAAAACATCGCCTAGCTCCTCGTTTGCGTCGTAGATAGGCGCAGGTTCGTCTAGGGCTGCATTTAGCTCTTCCAAGACCGTTTTATGGCAAAATTCCTCCACCTCGTTGAGGCGGTTCTCCGTCATCCAACCTTGAGCTAAAATCTGTGCGCGGAATCGATCAACAGGGTCTTTTTCTTTCCAGGAATCAATCAGGCCTTCGGGGTAGTATTTGGTGCCAGAGGCTTCCTCGTGGCCGCGCATTCGGAACGTCACACATTCCAACAGAATCGGACGTGGATTTTCGCGAATAGAATCGGTCAGCTTTTTAGTCAATGAAAAAACCGCTTCAAAATCGTTGCCATCAACCTGGTGAGCCTCCATACCGTAGGCGGGCCCTTTTACGGTGAAGGAATCGAAGACAAACTGTTCCTTGGAAGGCGTTGAAAGCCCCCACTGATTGTTCTCTACCACGATTAGAACGGGAAGTTGCCATACCGCAGCCACGTTCAGTGCCTCGTGAAAGTCGCCCTCAGAAGCACCGCCATCTCCCGTATACACGAGAACGCATTTCTGCTCCCCACGGAGTTTGCGGGCTAAAGCCAATCCATCCGCCACGCCCAATTGAGGGCCTAGGTGGCTGATCATTCCGAAGATTTTGTGTTCCGTGCTACCGAAGTGGAAGGAACGGTCACGTCCCTTCGTAAAACCCGTCTTTTTGCCTTGAAATTGTGCAAACAACTTTTGCAAGGGAATGTCACGGGAAGTGAATACCCCTAGGTTTCGGTGCATGGTGCAAATCCACTCGTCCGGATCCATCGCAAGTGCCGTGCCCACGGAAACAGCTTCTTGACCGTAGGACGAGAACCACTTTGAAATTCGGCCCTGACGCAAGGCAATCAGCATGCGTTCCTCGACGGCACGGGGTAAGAATAGAGCTGTGTAAAGGGCTTCGGCGTTTTGGGCGGTGAATTCCATACGGGGTAAAAGGCTGTGAAGTACCACAAAGGTGAGGCAGGAAGTACCTTTGTCGTATGAAACTGCAGACACTAAACCTCGAGAACTTTGTGAATGGCGATGCTTCGAGCCGTCAATCCTTTGTAGATCAACTGGGTGCAACCTTTGCACACACCGGTTTTGCGGCCATTGAAGGCCATGGGTTTTCAAATGAAGAACGTGCCGCTTTGACGCACGTGGTGGAGGCCTTTTTCCACCAAAGCACGGAAGATAAAATGCGTTCCCACTTGCCCAACGCCAAGGGCCAACGTGGCTATACACCTTTTGGCGTGGAGCATGCCAAGGGTGAAAGCAAGCCTGACCTCAAAGAGTTCTACCAGTGGGGCCCCATGAATGCAGCGGAACGCGGATTAATGCCCAACGTACTGGTCCCACACGTCGCAGAGTTGGACAGCACCGTGAAGGCGGCGTATGAAAAGCTTGAAAACGTAGGCCGCAATTTGTTGCGCGCCATTGCCTTGCACTTGGAATTGCCCGAAAGTTACTTTGACGGCTACCTCAACCAGGGCCACTCCATTTTCCGCGCTATCCACTACCCCGGTCAAGAAAAGGCTGTAGAGGGAATCCGTGCCGCAGCACACGAAGACATCAACCTCATCACCTTACTGATGGGCGCATCCGCAGAAGGACTGGAGCTCCTGTCGAAAGAAGGAGAATGGCTGCCTATCCACGTAACGGCGGAAGTGCTTGTAATCAACGTTGGGGATATGCTCCAGCGCTTGACTAACAACAAATTGCGCAGTACGACACACCGTGTGGTCAACCCTCCTGCTGAAAAATGCCACCTCCCCCGCTTCTCCATGCCCTTCTTTGTGCATCCCGCGGAAGACATGCCTTTGAACTGTTTGGATTTCTGCGTCACAGACGAAAATCCCAAGGCCTTTGAGGACATCACCGCTGGCGCATACCTGCACGAACGTTTGGTGGAAATCGGCTTGGCGTAATCCATGCGGATTGACATTATCACCGTCCTTCCCGAGCTCATTCGAAGTCCTTTTGAAGCGAGCATTTTAAAGCGCGCGCAACAGAAAGGCCTCGTCGAGGTGCATTTGCACGATTTGAAGGCCTTTGGCATGGGCAAGCACAAACAGGTGGACGATTACTCTTTTGGCGGTAATGCGGGTATGGTGCTTCGGCCCGAACCGCTTTTTGACTGTATTGAAGCGTTGCAGGCCGAACGTTCCTACGACGCCATCATCTACACTACGCCGGACGGCAAACGCTTTGACCAGAAAGATGCCAACCAGCTTTCCTTGCTGGGCAACATCCTCATCCTCTGCGGCCACTACAAGGGCATCGATCAGCGCGTTCGGGACCATTTTGTCACGCATGAAATCAGCATTGGCGATTACGTCCTGAGCGGAGGCGAATTGGCAGCGGCTGTGATTTCGGACGCCCTTATTCGCTTGATTCCAGGGGTTTTAAACGATGAAACCTCTGCTTTGACGGATTCGTTCCAAGACGATCTACTTGCTCCTCCCGTGTACACGCGCCCGGCAGAGTTTCGCGGCATGACCGTGCCCGACGTACTCACCTCAGGCCACGCCAAGAACATTGAGGAATGGAACCATGCGCAGGCGCTTGCCCGCACGCAGGAACGCCGTCCCGATTTGTTGGGCGAGTAATCCTTGCCCGACCCGCTAAACCTAAGGGATTTAATCCTATCTTTGCGCCCTCCTAGGAGGAAGTATGTGCTACGCACAACGCCAAACAGGAGTTTTGCGACGCCAACCTCTGGCCAAAGCGGTGCACGTTGACGATCGATGAACGCATTAAATGCAAGAACCATGGACCTGATTAAATACGTCCAAGAAAAGTATGTAGAGACCAAGGAGTTCCCCAGCTTTCAAGCGGGTGATACCATCACGGTGTACTACAAAATTCGTGAAGGTGAAAAGACGCGTACGCAGTTCTTCCGCGGCGACGTCCTCCAGCGCAGCGGCTCTGGTGTAACGGAAACCTTTACTATCCGTAAAATGTCTGGCAACATCGGCGTGGAGCGTATCTTCCCGGTGAACATGCCCAACCTGGAGAAAATCGAGGTGAACAAGCGTGGTAAAGTACGTCGCGCACGTATCTTCTACCAGCGTGAGCGCACCGGTAAGTCTGCCCGTATCAAAGAGCGTCGCGGATAAGCCGAATGGCATCCAGAAACTTAAAAGGCCCCACGCGGGGCCTTTTTTTATGACTATACCAATGGGGTTGTACGGGAAACCCTCCCCTATTTAGTGAGCACTTGGAAGACGGTGCGGCGGTTCTTCGCACGGCCTTCGGGCAGGCGGTTGTCTGCAACCGGCTGGCTGTCGCCATAGCCTTTGGCACGCATTTGGGCCGCCGGAACCCCTTGGCTCAGCAGATACGCATGGACGGCCTCTGCTCTGCGTTGCGAAAGAACTTGATTGTCTCCGGGGCGCCCCACGTTGTCGGTATGCCCTTGCAATTCAATGGTCATGGACGGATGCGCTTGGAGGTAGGCCACAAAGGGGGCCAGCGAAGCTTTGTCCAAGGCGGACATTTGGTAGCTGTTGGTTGCGAATTGAATTGAATTCAAGGAGAAGCTTTCGCCCACTTCTAAACGCTTGGCCTCGAGCAAGGGCACTTCTGCCTCCTCGTCCCGAGGATCTACTTCCATGCGCACCGCCGTGTAACCCACTTCGGGATTCTCCACGCTGATGACGTAATCCGCGGCATTGGGAGTGGCTAGGACAGCGGTATAGGTTCCACTCGCTGCATCCACCCGAACGCGCGTAATCTCCCGCGTTTGAAGATTCTCGATGCGCAAACTCACCCCATCGGGCAGCACATCCGCACCTTCGACTTTTCCTGTCAGGAAGGTAACCGCATCTGCAGTCGCTGAAGCGGGTAAAGGGAACCCGTAAAAATCATAGCCGGAACCCGCAGGTAAATCTCCTACCTTTTCATTACTCGAGAAATAGGCCATGGGGGATTTGGCCGCCACGGCGAAGCCTACTTCGGCACGCTCCGTATTGATGGGGTAGCCTAAATTCTGCGGCCCATGTGGCCCTTGCAGATCCAGAACAAAAACGTCAAAATCCCCTAAACCAGGGTGGCCGTTGGAAGAAAAGAAGAGGGTGTGCCCATCGGCATGCAAAAAAGGACTTTTCTCGTCGTCTGGGGTGTTCACACGCGGCCCTAGGTTCTGCACCTCCGACCAGGAGCCATCCGGCTGGCGGAGCACTTCATACAGGTCCAAGCCCCCGAACCCTCCTTTACGGTTGGACGTGAAGATCAAGCGGTCACCATTGGCCGAAAGCGTCGGCTGGCTCTCCCACGAGTCCGGCAAATTGACCGTCGGCAGGTCTTTAAAATCCAACCAAACGTCGTAGGTGTTTTGAACCAAGAAGATGTCGCAATTGCGGTAGCCATTGCCCAGCAATTTGCAGGAGGTCAACGCCATCCAGCGGTTGTCGGCAGTGAGACTTGGCCCGCCTTCGTTAAAGCCTTGATTGAAGGGGGGCGCGAGAGGCGTGATTTCCATGACACCGTTTTCCGTCTGGCGACCGACGCAGAATTCTTCTTTGAGTCGTCGGATGGGTGCAGGGCCGCTTTTTCGGTCCAAAACTTCCTGCCTGCGCGTGAAGTACCACAAGTGCTCGTCGGGGCTCAGAACCCCCAAGAACTCATCTGCGGGAGCATCGAGCCCTTGGATTCGGTAGGGTGAAAACTCAATAGGATGCTGCTTGAGCGAGTCCACGACCGCCCAAGCCTTCACTTGACGCTTCGCTTCCGCTACAAAGGGAGAGCCTGCGGGAGCCGAAGCGATAAATTCCGCAAACAGCCGTTCCGCGTCTGCCTGGCGGCCCTGCCCGGCCCAAAGCGCACCCAGTTTGTAGCGCAAATCGGGACTGTAGTCGGGGCAAACCTGGTACACTTGGTGGAACAGCGAGGCCGCAGCTTCTGGACGACCGGAAAGCAGGTTCCATTCCGCGGACAAGTAGTGAAAGTGAATGCGTTGTTCGGGAGACTTGCGTTCAATGGCATTGAGGTACACGCGCCCCATGTTCACATCGGCACGATCTAAGGCCTGCTCCGCTTTGAGAACCTCGGCCGAAGGGGCGGGTGCGGCATCGCAGGAACCCAGCTCTATTTGGGCGTTCAAGGGCCCAGCCAACAAGGCCGCTACGAGGAAATAGGCTAGCTTCATCCGCCCCATTGGCCTTCAGATTCGGCCACTGCGACGGCGACAGAGGCGTCGCCCGTGACGTTGATGACCGTTCGGCACATGTCTAAAATTCGGTCCACTGGGAAAATGATGGCAATCCACGCAGGATTGAGGCCCACGGCATCGAGGACCATAATCAGCATGATCAGACCCGCTGAGGGAATCGCAGCGGCCCCAATGGAGGCCATCACCGCGGTAAACACGATGGTCATTTCCTGCGCCAAACTCAGGTCCAATCCGTGCAACTGCGCCAAAAACAAGACGGCCACCGCTTGGTAGAGGCTTGTGCCGTCCATGTTGACCGTAGCGCCAATGGGAAGGGTGAACTGTGAAATTTCCTCGCTCACTTTGAGATCGTCGTGCACGCAATCCATAGTCACAGGCAAGGTCGCAGCCGATGAACTGGTGCTGAAGGCCAGCAATTGGGCAGGACGGATGTTCTGATGGAGAAAGGAGAAGGTTTTTAGCCAGGAGTAGCCTTTTTTTCGGATCGAAAGCCACACAATCGTCGGATAGACCAGCAACGCCATAACCAACAGCCCTCCTACCACGGTGAGCATGTAGACGCTAAAGGAGGAGAAGAGTTCGACCAGGCGGCTGGGATCGTCGCCCGCCAACTTGGTCAAGGTGCTGGCCATCAAGGCGAATACAAAGAAGGGGGCGCCAATCATAACGATTTCCACCATTTTGATGAATACCTGGGCGCTCTGGCTCATGAAGGCACGGAGGGTCTCGGTGCCTTCTTTGGGTAGCATAACAATGGCGATGCCGAAGAAGAGGCCAAAGAAGATCACCTGCAGCATCAAGGAATTGTTAAAGGCTAAGAAGATGTTGCTGGGGACGATGTCGACCAGGAAGGCCAAGGGACCCCGGTCGGATTCCGCGCGTGCCGCCGTGATCTTGTCGGTCAAATCACTGTCTGCAGCCTCCACGGGAAGACCCTCGAGTCGGTCCGCATAGGCCGGGTTGCTGCTCCACCACTGCCCATCGGGCGAAGGCTTGTCGTTGGACTGAAGCCAGGCCTCAAAGCCCAGGCGGTTGTCTACGATTTGCGCTTCGGAGGCATACGTCCCTGGCTGCGTGAGGTTGCCCAGCGACAGACCGATCAAAATGGCGATGAGGGTCGTTCCCACGTAGAGCCCCAGGGCCTTGCCCCCGATGCGGCCCAACGCTTTGGGGTCGCCCAGCTGCCCCACTCCGTCAATAATGCTAAAGAGCACCAAGGGAATGGCGATGAGTTTCAGCGCATTGATGAAGATGGTGCCAAAGGGGGCGAGCCAATTTTGGGTAAAGGTGGCCCCGTTCCAGTAGGTGCTGGCCACAGCCCACACAATGCCCAGGACCATGCCCAGGATGATTTTTGTATGAAGTTTCATATCAAGCGTTTAGTTGATGGCGTTGCGCCAAGTAAAAGTCCGCGAGCACTAGCGCTGTCATGGCTTCCACAATGGGCAGGGCGCGCGGCAAAACAGCGGGATCGTGGCGCCCGGTGATTTCTAGCGTCGTCGAATCGCCCGCGCGGGTGACCGTTTGTTGAGCTTGGCGGATGGAGGCAATAGGCTTGAAGGCCACGCTAAATTCCAGCGGCATACCGTTGGAAATTCCACCCTGTATACCGCCCGAATGATTTGTCGACGTCTGCCCCACTCCCGTAAAGGCGTCGTTTTGCTGGCTTCCCGTGGAGTCTGAGCCGGCAAAACCGCTGCCAAATTCCACGCCTTTGGCCGCGTTAATGCCCAGCAAGGCATAGCCCAAACGCGCATGGAGCTTGTCAAAAACGGGTTCGCCCCAGCCCGCCGGAACACCTGCTACGTGGCAGCGAATCACTCCACCTGCAGTGTCGCCTGCCTCTTTAAGGGCCAGCAAAGCGGCTTCCATTTTTTCCGCCGTTTCTGGGTGCGGACAGCCGGTAGGGTGTAGAAAAGCCTTTGCCACGTCAAACTGCGCCGCCTCCGGGATGCCCACCCCTGCCATGCGCTGCACAAAGGCATGAATGTGCAGGTCAGCCGGCAATAAGGCTTGAGCTAAGGCTCCGCCCACCACTCGGCAAACCGTTTCACGGGCGGAAGACCGACCGCCTCCTCGGTGGTCGCGCAGCCCGTACTTCGCTTCGTAGGTGTAGTCCGCATGCGAGGGGCGGTAGGTATTCGCCAAGGCATCGTAATCCTTGGAATGCGCATCCGTGTTGCGAATCACAAATCCAATGGGGGTGCCTAGAGTTTGACGGCGTCCTTGGGCATCGGCTTGAGGGTGAAAGCCGCTCAAGAACTCTACGGTATCGCTCTCTTTGCGCGCCGTGGTCAGCGCTCCTTGGCCCGGTTTGCGTCGATCTAGCGCTTCTTGAACGCGAACGGTATCGACCCAAATGCCCGCCGGCATTCCGTCCACCACCCCACCCATGGCGCTTCCATGGGATTCGCCAAACGTGGTCAATCGAAAAATCTCGCCAAAGGTGTTGCCTGCCATATCCTCAAAAATACGCGATACCCTACCTTCGTTCCATGCGCACCCGACTGGAAAACCTCGCCGGCATCGCCCTGGTGGATTTGGAGGGCACTTCTCCTCCCTATTTGGCAGGTCCTTCCATGGATCAGGCGACCTGCTTGAACCATGCTTTCTTGGACATGGAGGGCGGCCAAATCGTGGCGTTCGGCACTATGGATGAGCTGCGCTCTGGAGACTACCCCCAGCAGGTGCGAAGCATAGACGGCACCGGCCGCTGGGCCTTCCCGGCTCTGGTGGACTCCCACACCCACATGGTGTTTGCGAAGGAACGTTCGGAGGAGTTTGAAATGCGGATGCGCGGCGCGAGCTATGCAGAAATTGCGGCAGCCGGAGGGGGCATCTTGAATTCGGCCGCTGCCTTGGAGGCGCGTTCGGAAGAAGCACTTTTGGACGATTTGCTCCTGAGACTCAGCCAAGCGCGAAGCACCGGTACGGCCGTGGTGGAAATTAAAAGCGGCTACGGACTCTCCGTGGAGACCGAACTCAAGATGCTCCGCGTGGTCCAAAAGGCCAAAAGCCTCACCCGCATGCCCCTCTTCGCCACCTTCCTAGGCGCTCATGCTGTCCCCAAACGCTTTGACGGCCAACGCGAGGCCTACTTCCACGAAGTGCTCCATGAGATGCTTCCGGCCGTGGCGCACGAAGGCCTGGCGGACTTTGTGGACATTTTTTGCGAGGACCAGTACTTTACGCCCGATGAGCTTGCTCGCCTTGCCGCTGCCGCTCAAGACCTGGGCTTGCCCCTCAAGGCGCACGTCAATCAGTTTACGACTTCGGGCGGCTTGCAAGCGAGTATCGCAGCGCAGGCCTTGAGCGTGGACCACCTCGAAGTGCTCAGCGATCAGGACCTGCTGGACCTTCAAGCTGCTTGGACGGACCGCCAAGGCCCCATTCCTGTGGCTTTGCCCGGATGCTCGCTCTTCTTGAACATTCCCTACACGCCTGGCCGAAAAATCATCGATGCCGGCTTGCCTTTGGCCATTGCGTCGGACTTCAACCCAGGGTCTGCCCCGAGTAGCAACTTGATGCTGGCGTGGAGTTTGGCCTGTCACCAAATGAAACTGACTCCCATGGAAGGCTTAGTTGGTTTAACGCTCAACGCTGCTGCCGCTTTGAACGCCCAGAAGCGCTTTGGCTCCATCGCCGTGGGCAAAGAAGCGCACGTCTGCTTGACGAAGCCGGTCCAAAGCCTCGCCAGCCTCCCCTACCGATTTGGGGAAAATCTTGTGGAACACACCTTTGTCTTTGGCCTATGAACCCTATTGAAGCCTTTGTGCCCCGTGCGGGCGAAAAACGCCTGGGCGATGTCTTCCAGGCCCAAGCTCCTGGTCAAGGCCAGTTTGTCTTTGTGGGCGTCCCGGAAGACATTGGGGTTCGCGCCAATCTGGGCCGCCCTGGGGCTGCTGCCACCCCATCTGCGGTCTTTGCAGCGCTGGCCAACTTCCCCGTCAATGACTGGTTTACCGGCGATCAAGTAGGTTGGGCTTGGGTGGAAGTCGCGGACCTGCAGGCAAAAGCCACCGAAACCACCGACCTAGCTGAATTGCGCGCCCTGACGGCTGAAGTCGACCAGCGGGTACACGCCGTTTTAGAACCCCTCTTTGCCGCTGGCAAAGTGCCCATTCTCGTGGGCGGTGGGCACAACAACGCCTATCCCCTGCTGGTATCCGCTTCCAAAACGCATGGGGTGGTTAATGCTTTGAATTTGGACCCGCATCCGGATGTTCGGGCGCTTGAAGGCCGTCACAGTGGGAATGGCTTCAGCTATGCCCATGAAGCAAAAGCTTTGGACCGCTATGCCGTCTTGGGATTGAGCGAACACGGTGTCAATGCCGCCAGCCTGGACTACCTCAACCGCCAGGAAGGCTGCACCTACGAAACGTTTGAATCCTGGGCGATTCGGGGCGAGCAGTCCATGGATCAGGCCCGAGAACGCCTCCTGTCCTTTGTTCAGAACCGTCCTTTTGGGCTGGAGGTATGTGCGGACGGCATTGCGTCCTGCCCCAGCAGCGCCATGAGCCACATCGGCTGGACCTGGCTGGATGTGGCTGAAACCGCATACCGCGCCGGCCAAACGGGCCAATGCGCCTACCTGCACCTCGCTGAAGCCTCCGTAGGCTTGGCCAAAGCCCAGGCACAATCCGCTCTGGCAAAATCTGTCGCATACAGCGCACTTCAATTTATTCGGGGCTGCCAAAACCTTCCCTGGTAATGGCGCTGGAATGTGTCGTCAACATCTCGGAGGGCCGAAGGCAGGACCTCTTGGACCGGTTTGCCGATCGCCTTCGCCGCCATCACGGCGTCTACCTCCTGCACCAAGACCGAGGCTGGGACGCCAACCGCACCGTTTTCACCTTGGCCGGCAACTCGGAAGGCCTCGTGCAGGCATTGACCACGCTGGCGAGTGATTGCTT
>Ga0255766_10003888_pt1 | contig 12865 bp, 11 predicted proteins | sample 071ome_23_FD_179966 | JGI IMG/M metagenome (GOLD analysis project Ga0255766, IMG submission 179966) | Coastal salt marsh microbial communities from the Groves Creek Marsh, Skidaway Island, Georgia - 071403BT metaG (version 2) | ecosystem: Environmental > Aquatic > Marine > Intertidal zone >... | reverse complement strand
CGAGTTTGTGCGCAGCTTCGAGCTGGCCTATGGCTATGCCCGAGACGATTTCACCTTGAGCCTAACGGCCTTCGATCAGCGAGCCGAGGATCAGGTCCTCCGGGACGCGGAGGGCTTCAACATTTCCGCGGGTAAGACCGATAGCGACGGAATAGAGGGGCAGCTCAGCTACGCCATCTATCGGACCCTCACGGTGGCGGGGCAGGTGACCTACGCGCGCCATCGCTATGCCTTTAGCCAGGATCTTGGGCGGGGAGAGGCCATTCAAAAGGGGGATGATGTCGATACGGCACCGCGGTGGTTGGGCTCGGCTCAGCTTCGCTGGACGCCGAGCGACGCCCTCAGCGTGGAGCTCGAGAATGTCACCATGGGGGATTACTTCATGGATGCGGGGAACACGGCGCGCTATGACGGCCATCGCGTCTGGAACCTCCGAGGCCGCTATGCTCTGTCTGATCAGCTCACGGTCGCGCTGCGCATTCTGAACCTGGCGGACGAGCGCTACGCTGAGCGCGCGGATTTAGCCTTTGGGAATGAGCGCTACTTCGTTGGTCAGCCTCAGCGAGCGCACCTCAGCGTTCGCTACGACTTCTAAGGTGAGTCTGGATCGTTGGATCGGTCTTTGCCGCCCGGGCTTCGAGGGCGACCTCGCCGCGGAACTCACGAGCGTCCTGGCTGAGGAGGGCGTCGGGGGCTATGCCCGCACGGAGGCCGGGGAAGGCCTTGTGGAGTGGGTGGCCTATGGCCTTAGTGCCCGGGAGCTCCTGGCGCTTCGATCCCTGCCGGCGCTTCAGGAGCTGGTGTTTTGTCGCCAGCTATCCCTAGCGGGCCCGCAGCTGACCGCCCTGGACCCGGAGGACCGAGCCTCGGCCCTGGCCGCCGCTGCGCCCTGGGCCGCCGCCGAGGTGCTCGTGGAGACCCCTGCCGGTCCCGCCTACGCGGGGCTTGAGCGTTTGGCCAAGCGCTTAGGGGGGCCGATCCGCGGCGCCCTTGAGGAGAGGGGGAAGCTCTCCGGCCCCCAAGATCGGAAGTTGCGTCTTCACGTGACCCTCGGCAGCGGCACCTCCGCCTGGGTGGGCTACGCTCCGGCAGCCTTGAGCCTAGCCGAGCCCGGAGGCGTTCGGCGCCTGCGGCGTCTCGTCGGCGCGCCCAGCCGCAGCGGGGTGAAGCTCCAGGAGGCCTTCATGCATTTTCTGTCCCCCACGGAGCGGCACCTGGCCTTCGCCGGCCGTCCAACGGCTGTGGATTTGGGGGCCGCCCCCGGGGGCTGGACCTTCGTGCTACGCAGCCTCGGGGCTGAAGTGCTGGCGGTGGACAATGGGGCCCTGGATCCGAGCCTTGCGGAGGATCCCCTGGTGATTCACGTCAAGGGCGATGCCTTTACCTATGAGCCGCCGCGCACCGTGGATTGGTTGGTATGCGATGTGGTGGATAAGCCTGCCCGGGTGGTGGAAACGCTGGCCCGGTGGCTGCGCCGGCGCTGGGCGATGCGGGCCATCTTCAACCTGAAGTTGCCCATGAAGCAACGCTACGCCGCGGTGATGGATGCGCGGGAGCGCTTCTTCCGGATTCTTGGTCCCCGGGCCGAGGAGTACACCTTTGCGGTTAAGCAGCTTTATCATGATCGGGAAGAGGTGACCTGCTACGCGGCCCCCCGGGGCGGCGACCACTGACCGGAGGGACCATGACCAGCACTGTGGGGGCCGGAGAGCGCAGCAAGCTGCTTTCCCTAGAGATCCGGGATCGCGCTGCCCTCTACGGAGCTTACATGCCCTTTCTTACCCATGGCGGTCTGTTTATCCCTACCCAAACCCTGTACCCCTTGGGCACGGAGCTCTTCCTGCTCCTGAGTTTGCTCGATGCGCCGGAGAAGTTCCCCACGGCGGCACGGGTGGTGTGGCGCACGCCGGTGGGGGCCCAGGGAGGGCGCAAGGCGGGCCTCGGGGTGGCTTTCACCGAACCTGACTGCCCTGCGCGCAGCTATATCGAGCGCCAGCTCGCGGGGCTCAAGGCCGACGATCGCCCCACTCAAACGCTCTAGCCCCCGTTCCCCTAGGAGTTTTTCCATGCTGGTGGATAGCCACTGCCATCTCGACTATCTGGACGCGCCGCCGGAGGAGAGCATCGCTCGAGCCAAGGCTGCGGGGGTGGCGCACATGCTGTGCGTGGGCGCTGATCCAGTGCACTTTGATCGCGTTCTGGCCGTGGTTCAGGGCGCGGAAGGCGTGGATGGCAGCGTCGGGATTCATCCCCTGGCGGTCACCGCCGAGCGTGCCTCCTGGGATGCGGTGGTTGCGCGGGCGAGCGCACCGGGCGTGGTCGCCCTCGGAGAAACGGGGCTGGATTACGCCGATCCCGCCGCTCCCGATCGAGCCCTCCAGGGAGAGCGCTTTGCGCGGCACCTGGCCCTGGGCGCCGAGCTCGGGCTGCCCGTCATCATCCACACCCGGGAGGCGCGGGAGGATACCCTGGCCCAGCTGCGCGCCGCCGGGCCTCGGCCCGAAGCCGGGGTTCTGCACTGCTTCACGGAAAGTTGGGAAATGGCCGAGGAAGCGATTGCCCTCGGCTACTACGTCAGCTTTTCGGGTATCGTGACCTTCAAGAACGCGGCGGCGCTCCGAGAGGTGGCGGCGAAGGTGCCCGGCCATCGTCTGCTGGTGGAGACCGACGCGCCCTGGCTCGCCCCCGTGCCCCATCGGGGCCGGCAGAACGAGCCGGCGCTCTTGCCCCACACGGCGGCGGTGCTGGCCCAGTGCCAGGGCGTGAGCCCTGAGATTTTGGCTCGCCAAACCACGGAAAACTATCGACGCCTCTTCGCCCGCACGACCCTCAGTGCCTAAGGTTGCGGTTCTAGGCGCGGGGGAAGAGTTCCTCGAACAATCGGTAGTCCGTTTCCTCCATGCCCAGGGCCCTGTAGGTGCCTTGGGCCCGGAGATTGTCCCGCTCCACATATAGACGAAGGCCGATGCCCGTGGGATCGGCGAGGGCTTCCTTGCGTACCGTCTCGTAGAGGGAACGGAATACCCCACGCTGGCGCCAGGAGGGCGTCACGTAAACGCTTTGCAACCACCAGAAGGTGCCGGCGCGCCAGTCGCTCCATTCGAAGGTGACGGACGCGGTGCCGACGCACCGGTCTGTTTCATCCACAGCGACCCATACCCGCCCCCGGGCCGGCACCGTGATGAGCCCTTCGATGCCTGCGGTGACGATGGCCTCTGAGAGCACATGGTCCTCCGTCTCCAGAGCCATGGCGCACTGGAAGGCGGCGAGGATCGGCACGTCTGTGAGGGTTGCAGCCCGAAGGGAAAAGGTCATGGGGTGGACTCCGTGAAGCGGCGGGTGAGGAAGGCGCAGAGCTGCTCGTAGCGATGGGTGCTGACCTCGGCGCCGGCGATGGCGTGCTTGGCCCCGGGGTAGGCCATCATTTCAAAGGGAATGGCGGCTTTCTGGAGCGCCGCCATGAGCCGCGTGCTGTGGGTAAACAGCACGTTGTCATCGGCCATGCCGTGGACGAGCAAAAGGGCGCCGGGGGCCTTGCCCAACCCCTCGAGGTAGGGCATCACGCCAGAGCGCGCATAGCCCTCGGGGTTTTCCCCGGGGGTGCCGAGATAGCGTTCCGTGTAGTGGGTGTCGTAGAGATGCCAGTCCGTGACCGGCGCCACGGAAACGGCGGCGCGAAAGCGCTCGGGCGCCTCGGCCAGGCAGCGGAGGGCCATGAAGCCGCCGTAGCTGTGGCCAAAGACCGCCACTTTGCTGCGGTCGAACCAGGGAGCCTCGGCGAAGGCGTCGAGGGCGCGGAACTGGTCTCGCACCTCCACGGCCCCGAAGTTTCGGTAGATGGGGCGCTCGAAGGCTTCTCCCCGTCCGGCGCTGCCCCGGTTATCGAGCTCCAGCACCGCCCAGCCGTGCTGTACGAAGACCTGGTGGAGTAGGGGTGGCCAGCCCTGGGTCACGCGCTGCGCCCCGGGGCCGCCATACACCGCCAGAATCACCGGGAAGGGCCCATCCCCTTCCGGCTTGGTGAGACGGTAGTACAGGGGCTGACCGTCTTCCCCCGGGAGCTGGCCCAGGGTTGGGGTCGCGCGGGTTGCGAGGTAGGGCGCATAGGCGTGGTCTGCGTCGCTTAAGCGGTTCGCCGTGAGCGTCGCTCGAGGCCTTCCGGCGCTGTCGCGAAGCGTGGCCTCGGGAGGTTGATCGGGATGTTCCTCGACCACCACCATCCAAGCGCCGCCGCGGGCGACGGCGCCCTGGTGCCAGCCCCTGTCCGCGGTAAGGGCTTCCACGGGGCTGCCATCGAAGGGCGCTCGGAGCACCTGGCGCGCCGTGGGGTCGCTCAGGGTCCCCTCGAACAGGACAACGCCGGCCTCTTCGTCCACGGCCAGCACCCGGTGCACAATGCTGCCCTCGGGCGTTAACCGGCGTTCCTCGACCTCCCCTAAGCGCGGAAGGTAATAAAGCTGCCGGGGGCCTCCGCGCTCCGCGCTCCACAGAGCGCCGCCGGAAGCCAGGGGGCGGAAGTCGTCGTGGAGATTCACCCAGCTTTCGCTGCGCTCCTCAAGGGCGAGCTCTAGGGCGCCGTCTAGGCCCAGGCGCAGCAGGCTCAGGGTTTTCTGATCCCGGGGCTGGCGCTGGATGAAGAGCGCGTCGCTGCTCGGCGCCCAGCTGACCCGGGCCAGGTAGGCCTCTGGATCGTCGCTCCAGGGCAGCCAGCGCAGCCTTCGATCTTTAAGCGATAGGACGCCCAGGGAGAGCTTGGCATTGGGCCCCCCGGTGAAGGGATAGCGCTGTGCAATGGCCTCAATGCCGGCTTCCGTGGCATCGAAGCGCAGGGTTTCGGGAATGGGTGTTTCGTCGGCCTTGATGAAGGCGAGCTGGGTGCCGTCTGGGGAAAACCAGAAGGCGTCCTGGCGGTGCATTTCCTCCGCGGCGATAAAGTCCGGCAAGCCCACCACGATGCCGTCCGCCGCTTCTTCCGTCAGGCGCTCCACGGCGCCCCCGGGGGTGCCCAGCCAAAGATCCCCCTCATGCACATAGGCGAAGCGGTGATCGCCGGGGGCGCTGGTGAGCTGGTGGACCTGATGGCCCTCCGGGCTCAGGCGCTCCGGGCTCGCCCCGTCTAGGGCTTGCTCATAGGCAACCCCATTTAGGGTAAAGCGCAGGGCCTGGCCGTCCGCGCGCCAGTGGAATTCCGTGACCCCGGAGAAGAATAGGCGAAGGCGCTCCCGGCGAGCCTTCTCGGCTTCTGAGCTGGGCGCCTCCGGGCCTTCCCCGGCGCCGGAAAACAGGCGCCGGGCAGAGAAGTCCTCTCCCGTGGTCCAGGTGCCGAGCCAAAGCTCTAGGCGGTTGCCGTCGTCGGCAGCGCTTTGGAGCCAGGCCAGGGCCTCGCCCGTGGGGGCAAAGCGGAATTGGCTGAGGGCGGGCCCCGCCAGCGGGGGCGAAGCGAAAAGTCGGGGAAGGGTAAGGCGTTCGGTCACGGCGCTGGGGCTCCCGCAAAGGCGTCTCGAGTAAGGTTCTCCGGTCCCCCGGGGGTGATACGCACGTTATCTTCAATGCGAATGCCGCCGAAGGGCGTGAGGGTTTCGATGAGGGGCCAGTTCAGGAGCTCCCGTTCTCGTCCCGCTCGCAGGGTCCTCAGGAAGCTTGGGATGAAATAGAGCCCAGGCTCCACGGTCACCACCATCTCCGGAGTAAGGGTGCGGGTAAGGCGCAGGGCTGGGTGGTTTGCCGGGGGTGGCGTCAGGTCGCCCTCTGCGTTGGCGAGCTGGCCCCCAGCGTCGTGCACCTGAATGCCCAGCAGGTGCCCCAGGCCGTGGGGCATGAAGCGCTCGGGCACGCCGGCCTCTAGCAGGGCGGCTTTCGAGCCGCGGGCGATGCCGCTCTCGATCAGCACGTCAGCCAGGGCCTCCATGGTGGCGTCCTGAAGGCTCGCCCAGGGCACACCGGGGGCAAGGCGAGCCACGATGCCTTGCTGAAGCGCGTCCATGGCAGTGATGAGGTCCTGGAAGACCCCAGCTTCCCGGGCGTAGGTGCGGGTGATATCGGCGGCGTAACCCCCAGCGCTCGCCCCCGCATCGATGAGGAGACTCCGGCTGGGGCCCCGGTCCCGGGTGCGGTGGTGATAGTGGAGAATCGCGCCTCGTTCATTTAAGCCGATGATGTTGGTGTAGGGCAGTTCGTGGTCTTCGTGTCCCGTGGCGGCGAGGTAGCGCAGGTGCAGCTCAAACTCGCTGTCCTCGGCGCGAAAGCCCTCGGCGACGGCGCGATGGCCGCGCACGGCCCGGAGATTAGCGGCGCGCAGGCAGGCGAGTTCATAGGGGGTTTTCTCCGCCCGGGCAAAGTCCACGCGGTGGCGCAGGGCCGTGGGGTCGGGGTGGCCCGGTCCGAGGGCGACCGTCGGCCCGGCGCAGCGGGCGGCCCAGGCGGCGATGAGCTGGTCGCGCGCTCGCTCGCTCATAACCAGGGTCGCCGGAAGCACGTCGAGCCAGGGGCCCTCCGGCGACCGGGGGGGCGCATGCCAGAAGTCGTCCGCCTGCAGGTGCAGGAGCTCCGGTGCGCCGGACGCGGGGATGAGCACCGCCGACCCTGCGGCGTCGGGAAGGGGCGCAAAGAGGGAAAAGTGGGGATTGGGTTTCCAGCTGGCGGCGGTGTCATCCAGGAAATGGTCCTGGGGTGCGCCGGCGTAGATCACCACGCCACCGATGCCCTCCTGTGTAAGCGCCCCCTGGTAGCGAGCCAAGAGCGTGCGGAGGTGATCGCGGTGGTGATCGGCAAGGGTTGGGTCGGAAAGCATCAAGATCTCCAGGGAGCTTCGCGGGGCCGGACGCGCAGTGTAGCGAGGGCCCGGTGGCAGGCCCAGACCATGGAGTCCGGGGGCGCCGCCATGGTATACAACGGGAGGTTTTAAGCACTCCGAGGGAGAGGGTTATGCAAGGTTTTGCCTACGAGGCACCATCATCGCTGGACGCGCTTCGGGCGCGGCTGGCGGCGGCCCAGGGGGCCGGGGAATTGACCCAAGTTCTAGCTGGCGGGACGGACCTGCTCGTGCAAATGAAGCAGGGGCAGCGGGCGCCGGGCCTGATTCTCGATATTAAGCGCGTGGGGGAGACGCAAGCCCTGACGGTAGATGGCGAATCGCTCACCATCGGTGCCTCCGTGCCGGCGGCGAAGGCGAAGGCCTTCCCCCTCGTGGCGGAAGCCTTCCCGGGGCTAGCTCACGCCATTGACCTCATCGGCTCCTCGCAGATTCAGGGGCGGGCTTCCCTCGGCGGTAACCTTTGCAATGCGTCGCCGGCCGGGGACACCATCCCGGCCCTCATCGCCAATGGTTTTGAAGCGCAGATCCTCACCGCTGGCGGCCTCCGGACCTTGCCCGTGGAGGCCTTCGTGACCGGCGTCGGCAAAAATGCCCTCGCTTCCGGAGAAGTGCTCCTTGCCCTTAAGGCGCCGGTGCCCGGTCCTCGCAGCGGTGATGCCTACCAGCGCTTTACGCCGCGCACGGAAATGGACATCGCGGTGGTAGGGGTGGGCGCTCGCCTCACGCTTGACGACGCCGGGGTAATCGCCTCGGCGCGTATCGCTCTGGGCGCCGTGGCGCCCCAGGCCTTTCTTGCGGAGGCTGCGGGGGCCGCCCTCGTGGGGACCCGTGGTGAGCCGGAGGCCCTTGAGGCTGCCGCGGCCGCGGCGATGGCGGCGGCAAAGCCGATCTCCGATAAGCGGGGCTCGGCGGACTTCCGCCGACGCATTTGCGGGGTCCTGGTGAAGCGCGTGGTGGCCCAGGCGCTCGAGCGCTGCACGACGGGAGGAGCGAAGTAATGAAGGTTCATGTGCAAACGGAAGTGAACGGGGAAGCGGTGGAGTTTCTCTGCGATCCCACGACCACCCTGCTGGAAGTGCTCCGGGACAACCTTGGCCTTCGGGGCAGCAAGGAAGGCTGCGGGACCGGAGATTGCGGTGCGTGCAGCGTTGAGCTCGACGGCGCCCTGGCCTGCAGCTGCCTGATTCTGGCAGCGGAAACGCAAGGGCGTTCCGTGGCGACGATCGAAGGGGTAGCCACCCCGGAGGCGCTCCATCCCCTGCAAAGCCATCTCCTGAAAAGTGCCGGGCTCCAGTGCGGCGTGTGCACCCCCGGCATCGTAGTGGCGGCGAAGCACCTGCTGGAGCAGGACCCCAACCCCACGGAGGAAGCGGTGCGCTACTTCCTGGCCGGGAATCTTTGCCGGTGCACGGGCTACGACAAGATCATTCGGGCGGTGCTCGACGCCGCGGCGGAGATGCGAGGAGAAGCGGCATGAGCGAAGCCATGGATTTTAAGGTCATTGGAACCCGCCCGATCCGTCCCGATGGGGTGGACAAGGTCACGGGGCGCGCCAGCTTTGGCGCCGACTTTTCCCTGCCGGGCATGCTCGAGGGGGCGGTGCTGCGCTCGCCTCACGCGCATGCGCGGATCAAGAGCATTAAGACGGATGCGGCCCTTGCGGCCCCCGGCGTTAAGGCCGTGGTGACCGGGGCAGACTTCCCCCAGGTGGCTGCGGGCGCCATCGAAGGGGGGGAAGGGGGCGGCGACTTCGCTGACCTCGCGGGGAACGTGATTGCCCGAGGCAAGGTGCGCTATCACGGCCATGCCGTGGCGGCCGTAGCGGCGCAAAGCCGGGCTCAGGCCCTCGCGGCGCTGGCCCTCATCGAGGTGGAGTACGAGCCACTCCCGGCGGTGCTGTCCCTCGACGCGGCCCTCGCGGAAAGCGCGCCCTTAATCGATGAAGGGCTCATGACCTCCGGGCTCCCTGAGCCAGCCACCGCGCCTTCGAATCTGGCGTCGGTCATTGAGATGGGGAACGGCGATCTGGAGGCCGGCTTCGCAGAGGCCGCGCTCATCATCGAGCGGCGGTACCAAACTCCGACGGTGCACCAGGGTTACATCGAGCCCCACGCGTGCGTAGGCCGCTGGGGCCAGGACGATCAGGCCATGCTGTGGTGCTGCACCCAGGGCGCCTTCGACGTGCGCTCCATGACGGCCAAGGTGCTGGGCCAGCCCGTGGGCTCTTTGAAGGTGATTCCCAGTGAAATTGGCGGCGGCTTCGGGGGGAAGACCACGGTCTACCTCGAGCCCCTCGCGCTCCAGCTCTCGAAGAAGAGCGGCCGCCCGGTGCGCATGGTGATGACCCGGGAGGAGGTTTTCCGCGCTACCGGCCCCGCGTCCGCGGCCACCATTGATCTGCGCATGGGTTTTTCCCAGGACGGCAAGATCACCGCCGCAGAAGCCACCATGGCCTATGAGGCCGGAGCCTTCCCGGGGTCCCCCGTAGGCCCGGGCACCATGTGCGTGTTCGCTCCCTACCGGATAGCGAACTTCCGTATCAAAGGGATGGATGTGCTGGTGAACAAGCCGAAGGCCGCAGCCTATCGTGCCCCCGGCGCCCCCCAGGCCCTTTTCGCCACGGAAAGTGCCATGGATGAAGCCGCGGAGAAGCTCGGGATCGATCCCATCGAATTGCGCCTCCGTAACGCCGTAGAGGAGGGGGATTCAGCTATATACGGCCCGAAGTTTGGCCCCATTGGCCTGCGCGCCTGCCTGGAAGCGGCGGCGGCCCATCCCCATTACACGAAGGCCAAGGACGCCGGCGTGGGGCGGGGCGTGGCCGTGGGCTTCTGGTTCAACGTGGGGCTCCAGTCCTCCGCGGAAGTGCATATCAACGAAGACGGCACGGTGACCGTCATCGAAGGCAATCCGGACATCGGCGGCTCCCGGGCGTCCATGGCCCTTATGGCGGCGGAAACCCTTGGCGTCCCCTACGAGAGCGTGCGCGTGGTGGTGGCCGATACGGAAACCGCAGGCTTCTCCAACGTCACCGGCGGCTCCCGGGTAACCTTCGCCACGGGCATGGCCGTGGTGGAAGCCTCCAAGGACATCATCGCCCAGTGCTGCAGCCGGGCGGCGTCCCTCTGGAGCACGGACGAAGACATGGTGGAATGGCGTGACGGCGCCGTTCATCCCCGGCCCGGGGTTAACGTTGAGGCGACGCCCCTGTCCCTGAAAGATCTGGCGGGCCAGGCCGGGCGCATGGGGGGGCCCCTGCTGGGCAAGGCCTCCCTGAATGCGCGCGGCGCGGGGCCAGGCTTCTCCGTGAACCTTTGCGATGCCCTGGTCGATCAGGAAACGGGGCAGGTACAAGTGAAGGCCTTCACGGCAATTCAGGATGCGGGCAAGGCCATTCACCCGAGCTACGTGGAAGGACAGCTCCAGGGCGGCGCAGTGCAGGGCATCGGTTGGGCCCTCAACGAAGAGTATGTCTACAGCCCCGAGGGCGTCATGGAGAACGCTGGCTTTTTGGATTACCGAATCCCGGTTGCCTCCGATCTCCCCATGATCGACACGCAAATCATCGAGGTGCCGAATCCCGGCCATCCCTACGGGGTGCGGGGCGTGGGGGAAACCCCCATCGTGGCGCCGCTGGCCGCCGTGGCCAATGCGGTGTCCGCGAGCGCTGGGGTGCGCATGACCGAACTGCCTCTGTCGCCGCCGCGGGTGCTCGAGGCTCTCGACCAGGCCTAGGGGAGGAGGGCGCAGCCGTGGCCAAGGTCCATGTGCCCTTCGATCTCCGCCACTTGGCCGAGGGCGCTGCGGTGCTCGAGCTGCGAGGGAGCTGTTACCGAAGTCTCATGGCGGTCCTACGGGACCGCTATCCGGCGCTGGAAGCGGCCCTGGTGCGGGACAAGGCCTTTGTGCTCGATGGAGAAATTCTCGATAGCCCTCTGCTGGAGGCCGTGGCCCCGGACAGCGAGATCCATTTCCTTCCTCGCCTTGGCGGGGGCTAGGGCATGACGCTGTATTCTCCCGGGGCCCCTAACCCCGAGGGTCTCGCCAGCGCGGCGCAGGCTCGGGTTTTCGAAGCCCTGCCCGAGGCCCAGAGCGCGTTCTTTGCCCCCGGCCGCGTCAATCTCATGGGGGATCACATCGATTACCTGGGCGGCGTCGTGCTGCCCATGAGCCTGACCGAAGGTACGGTGCTGGCGGCCGAGGCTAAGGCACGGAGGGACGAGGGCGGCCTTGAGGTGTGGGCGCTCGATGCCTCGGAAAAGGCGCTTCTTTCTTCGAAGGATTTGGAGCGGCCCCTGGGAGATTGGCGCCGACGACTCGTGGCCGTGCTGGCGGCGCTGGGCCTCACCCCGGAGACCGTGCCCTTTCGCATCGCAATTTCCGGAACGCTCGCCGGGGGTGGTCTTTCGAGCTCCGCCAGCTTTGCCCTTGTGCTGGCCCGCTGGCTTCGCGGGGAAGGGCTTGGAGAAGCCCACGACAGCTGGAGCCTCGCAAGAATCCTCCAGACGGTGGAGCGAGATCATGCTGGCGTGGCCTGCGGTCTCATGGACCCCCTCGCCATTGATCTGGGAACGGTAGACGGAGCGCTGCGCCTCGATTGCGAGCAGGGCACGGCCACTCCCGTCGCCCTGGGCTTCTCCGAGGCGGTGTTCGCTCTCGTGCATTGCGGCGTGGGGCGACGGTTGGACGATGGGGCCTATAACCGGGTGCGGGCCAGGCTCGCGGCGGCGCTGGCGGAGGAGGGTTTTTCCGCCGATCGCTTACCGCCCCAGGGTGTGCGGGTTCGGACCGCGCCGCTGCGCCATGTGCAGTCCGAGCAGGCCCGGGTGTGGGCGGGTTGCGAGGCCCTCGCCGCCGGGGACGCAGCCGCCTTCGGCGCCCTGATGGACGCCTCCCATGGGTCCCTCGCGGAGGACTACGGGGTCAGCCTTCCCGAACTCGACCGGCTGACGGCCCTCGCTCGGGGCCTCCCAGGGGTCCATGGCGCCCGCCTGACCGGGGCCGGATTTGGCGGCTGGGCCCAGCTGCTGGTGGAGCTAGACGCCTGGCCCGAGCTTCACCGGACCTTTGCCGCGGAGGGCTTCCCGAAGGCCTTTATTGCGACCCCCGGCGGGGCCCCGCGGGCGCTTCCCCTAGGGAGTTCCCATGGCTGAAGCGCCCCCCGGCGCCGAGCGCCGTTATGACCCGCTGCTCGATGCCTGGGTGCTGGTGTCACCGCAGCGAGCCGCCCGGCCCTGGCTAGGGGCCCGGGGCACCCCAGAGCCGCCGGGACCGAGCTTTGATCCCGCCTGTGCGCTCTGTCCCGGCAATACCCGCGCCTCGGGAATTGCTATGCCCGCCTATGAGGGGGTGTACAGCTTTGCCAATGATTTCCCCGCCCTGACCGCCGAGAGCGCCCCGGAAGCAGGAGAGGAGCTGTTCCGCCGAGCGCCGGCCCGGGGAGCCGGACGGGTGCTGTGCTTTAGCCCTAACCACGATCTGACCTTAGCCGAAGGGGATGACGCGCTGCGCCGGGACGTGATCGCCCTCTGGCGCGAGGAACTCCAGCGCTTTGGGCCAGAGATGGCCTGGGTGCAGCTGTTTGAGAACCGCGGCGCCATGATGGGATGCTCGAACCCTCACCCCCATGGGCAACTCTGGGCCAGCGACTTTTTTCCGAGCCTCGTGGCTCAGGAGCTGCGCAGCCAGCAGGCCTATTTTGAGCGCACGGGAGCGTCGCTGCTCGCGGTGGTGCGAGATCAAGAGGCTGAGGGGCCCCGGGCCGTGCTCGTCACCGAGGGCTGGGTAAGCTGGGTGCCATTCTGGGCTCGCTGGCCCTACGAGGTGCTCCTGGCGCCGAGGCGGGATCTGGCGAGCCTTCTGGTCCTCACGGAGGACGAGCAAAATGATCTTGCGCGCCACCTGGGTCTGCTCCTCAAGGCCTATGATCGCCACTTCGCCTGCCGGACCCCCTATAGCTTTGGTTGGCACGGCTGGCACGGCTTGGCCAATGCGCCTCCGGGGCTGTTGCTCCATGCCCATCTCCTGCCGCCCCTGCTCAACGGCCCGGAT
>Ga0255766_10003876_pt1 | contig 12877 bp, 10 predicted proteins | sample 071ome_23_FD_179966 | JGI IMG/M metagenome (GOLD analysis project Ga0255766, IMG submission 179966) | Coastal salt marsh microbial communities from the Groves Creek Marsh, Skidaway Island, Georgia - 071403BT metaG (version 2) | ecosystem: Environmental > Aquatic > Marine > Intertidal zone >... | reverse complement strand
TTGATAATTTGTTGTTCTATCAATTATGTGGTTAAAGCTGCCTTGTTCACTATCTGCTGCCCAAGTAATGCTTGGAGCATCATCAGCTGGCATACCAGATATACTACCGTTATCAATAACGTCAATTATGATTTGGATAAGGTTTTGTACAACACCTGCTTCAATTGCTGTTGCACCAGGGTTAGTATTATCCTGTGCTACAACAACCTGTTGTGGTGATGCCATAAAGATATTTTGTACAACATCTGATAACCAACCTTTTAATTGTGTGTAAACATCAACAGTTGCAGTAACTTCATCTGGACTACCTAGTTGACTTACTGCACCAACTAGATAACTTTCTGCTGCTGCTTTTGTAGCAAGGTTACCACCATAAAGAACATCATAAGACAATGCGTCAATAATGTACTTCGTATCTCTCAAACACTTAGCACTATCATATGTTAGTAGTGGATATGTTGTGTTAACATATTCTACAACTTCAGCACCTAAGAAATCTCTGTTTGCTTGTAGTTGTACATTTGCATCATCTGCTGCACTGGTTGGTAGAGCACCTGGTACTGGGAATGTTAATGCATCAGCTGCTGTATCTGTACTTACTACACCATTTTCAAATATGTCAAGTATCTCTGTAAATGCTGCAACAATTCTTGCACTGAATTGACTGCTGATTCCTGTTGCAGTTGACATTTGATCTCTCAAATACTTGATAGATTCAATAGTTTGTAAATTTTGATCGCTTAGTACATATGCACTGTTAGCTCTTTGATAAGCAAGACCTGCTGTTACTTGATTATAGTTTGTACCTAATACTGCATCATATGCTGCTGCTTCAACAAGTAATCCAACATCTCTTTCACATTTAGCTTGGTCATAAGCAAATGTTTGGAAATTGTTAGCAATAAAGATAATAATTTTTGTTTTAACATCATCCTTATTACCTTTGATTACATTGTATGCTTGTTCTAAATCGTCGGCTGCCCAAGTAATGCTTGGAAGTATAGTTGCAGGTAATCCAGTCAGGTCGCCTGCTGTAATAACATCTTCGATAATTTTAACTAAACCTTCAACATCATCGGCTTCAGTTGAGCTTGCTGGTGTTCCTGCTGTATCTTGTGTAAGCGAGTTTCCTACAGATGTTGTAACTGGTGCTTCAATAACAATATCACCAAGTATGTCTCCAAGTCTATTATACGCTGCTGCTGTTGCAGTTTCCTCGCTAGGCGAACCTAGTTGTCCTACACCGTCAACAAAGTAACTTCTTGCTGCTGTAATAGTTGCACTGTTACCACCGTATGTAATATCATGACATACTGCATCAACAATGTATCCAACATCACGTTCACATTTTGTAGCATCATAAGTTAATGCTGGGAAGTTTACAGCAATCCAAGCAATAATTTCGTCTTTGATATACTCTTTGTTTGCAATCAGCTGATCTCTAGCTTCTATAGCATTAGGTGTTGGCAATGAACTTGGTGCAGGAAATACCAATGCATCTGCTGCTGTATCTGTGCTTAACACACCATTGTCAAGTATGTCAATTACTTCGTCAATTGCTGCATCAGCTAATGGTTGTGCTGCATCACTTAAACCTAAAAGTGTAATTTGTTTTTTAAGTTCTCTAATTGCTGCAAGAGTTTGTATTTTTTGATCATCTTGTAAATCAGCACTACTTGCTCTTTGATAAGCAAGTCCTGCTGTTACACTGTTATAATTTGTGCCTAAAACTACGTCAAGTGCTACTGCATCCATTATTAAACCTACGTCACGTTCGCATTTTTCTTGATCGTATACAAAGTTTTGATAATTGTTTTCTACATATGCTACTGCTTCTTTTGCTAAGAAATCTCTGTTTGCAATAAGTTGATCTTTTGCTGCAATCTGTGCGGCTGTAGCAGTAGTTGGATTTGGAAATACAAGTGCATCTGCTGCTGTATCTGTACTTACAACACCGTTTTGAATAATGTCAATAACTTCATCAAATGCTGCTTCTATTCTAGTTGAAGCAGTGGCATCACTTGCTGCGGCAGCGGCTGATTGTGTTTTTGCATATTGTAATGCACCAACTGTTTCAGTAATTTGTCCACTAATAACATATGCACTGTTAGCTCTTTGATATGCTAAACCGCTTGTTACTGCATTATAGTTTGTTCCTAGTGCTGCATCAAAATATGCTGCATCAATAATTAATCCAGTGTCTCTTTCACACTTTGCACTATCGTAGACAAAGTTATTGTTGTTTATGTAAGCAATAACTTCTTCTTGTAAGAAAGTTCTGTTTGCAATCAATTGGTTAGTTGCATTAATTAAATCTGTACTTGCAGGACCCGGCTCTGGATACACTGTTCCTTCACTTGGTAGTTGATCAAATTCGATAATATTTAGAATGTCATCAAACAAGTTACCTACAGTTGTCTGGAAGTTTGAATCTCTGTTTGCTGCTATTACAAGCAAGCGTTTAGCTTCACGCATTGCAAGAATTGTTGCAGGCTTTTGTTCAGCATCAAGATATGCTGTGTTTGCACGACTATATGCTAAACCAGCTGTAATACTGTTATGGTTTGTACCTAGTAGTGCATCTCTATAAATTGCATCAACAATATAACCAACGTCACGTTTACATTTATCTACATCATATGTTAGTGTAGGATAGTTTGCTAAGTTTGATGCAATCACATCTGAAATAAATGTTGCTCTTTGAGAAAGTATAACATTTGCAGAATCTTGTTGTGCGCTTGCTTCTGTATCAAAACTTGGATATGCTTTTGTAGGAAGACCACTTAAACTACCTGCACTAATAACATTTTCAATAATTTGTAATGTGCCATCAATGATAGTTGCTTCAACTTGAGTTGCTGCACCACTTGCAAAATCTTGTGTTTCTGTATTACCTGTTGTTGGTGTAACAGGCAAGTCTCTAATAATTCTTTGTAATATAAATCTTACACGAGCAAATGCATCAGTAAGAGTTGTTATTTCATTTTGTATTAATGAACTATAATTTATATTGTTGAAGAAATATGTTGCTTCTTGTACAGTTTGTGAATTACCTGTGTACAACATGTCAAATGTTAATGCATCAACAATGTGACCCATATAAGTTTGATATGTAGCAGCATCTAGCCCACCATATGTAAATGATGGATTATCGTCATCAATAAATGCTGTAAATTCAGCTTTAATAAATTCTTTGTTAGCAATCAATTGATCTTTTGTATCAATTCTGTTTTGTATTGCACCTGCATGATCTGGAAATTCTACAGTTATACCAGAACTATCACCATCATCTAAGATGTTAATAAATTGATTGAATGCTTCGTTAACTCTGTCTTGTGATGTACTATCAGCAGCAACTTCAATTAATGCCAAACATCTGTCTCTTAAATATTCAAGTGATGTTAGGTATAGGTCTTGGAATCTGTCTCTATATTCAATTTCTTGTGCTTGTCTTAGTACACCTAAGTCGCTACCAAATACAACATACAATGCTGTTGAATAAAGTAGATTATCCATATCAGTATTAAACTGAGTTTGGTCATAACTTAATTCAGTAAATTGATCATTTATGTAAGCACTTAGTTCTTCAATGATAAAGTCTCTGTTAGCAATAATGTTATTCTTTGCATTGATAATACCTTCATCGATGCTGCTAAGATCGTTAAGTGAATCATTAAGTTCACTACCTGCGCCAGGAATAACACTACTATCGCCTGCTGACAAGGTAGAAGTGATTATATTAAATCTTTGATCAATTTCTTCTTTCATAGCAAGGTTAGTTGTAAGAGCTTTCATTTCATCTCTTGCACTTTCAATGCCATAAATTGTTGGTTCTAATTGATCTAGAATAACTTTTGTGCTTGTGCTACGTAGATAACTTTGAGCAGCAGCTTGAGATTGGTAAGTTGTTCCTAATACAATATCACCTGTTACTGCATCTACAATACGTCTAATATCTCTACGACACACAGTTTCATCATAAACAAACGGTGGTGTTGTAATATTTGTTGAGGTTATGTAATAGTAAGTTGAATCACCTTCAAACTGTATAATAGAACCAGTTTGAGGTTTATCACGTAAACTTCCTAAGCTAATAATACTGTTTGTTGAAAGGTTTACAGTAGCTTCAGCATCAATACTTGCACCACCTCCTACAATAGATATTGCAGGAACTGACTCATAACCACTACCGTTACTTGTAATTGTTATAGCAGCTAATTGTCCAGTTGTCAAGTCAACTTGTGCTGTACCTGTTGCTGTTACACCACCTGCGCCAGTTGGAGGATCAAAAGTTACAACAGGATTACCTGTGTAACCTGCACCTGGATTTTGAATTGTAACACTACCAACACTTGAGTAGTAATCTGATAACGGTACAGCGTTTGTATACGGAATAGGATAGAAACCATCTGCAACAACACCTTCGGTACCAAAGTCACTAACTGAGTTGGAAATTGATAGATAACCGCCTTTAGTTGTTAAGAAGCCTACACTACAGAAAACCGAGAAGCAGCTAACAATCTGTGTATAACCAAAGTTAGTAACATGGAAACCAATACCACCTTGTGAAATTTGTGTAAACGCATCAGCAACAAAAGAGAACACAAGTGATGCAGGATCATATTCGTCGCCGTCAACAAGAAGACCACCACCACCGCCGGTTGGGTTAATTTGTTTTTCAACTGGTAAATCTGGATTGTCTTCTAGTGTTAAAGGTCTTGCACCTGGTTCAATACCTTCGATTTGCACAGTTTCAAATGGAATAAATTCAGTACCGTCGTTTAACCAAGGACCGTTCATGTTAGTACAGTTTTGTACATAAGGCGATGTTGTAACAAGTGCGCCTGGACGAATTCTTGCACACCAACCGGGATAGCGTAGTCCTCTAAATGTCATTTGGAATAGGTAACAACCATTGCCCATAAAGAACAAGTCATCTGTATTGTTTTTTGGAAATACTCTTGTGTTACGTAATTCACCTTGGCCACTTATAGTTACAAAGTCTCTTAGTGTAATTGGATTTTCTTCATAGTAATCTCCAGGCGCAACAATGATTGTTGAACCTTCAGGAGCAATTTCTGCTGCTTTTTTAATCGAAGCGAATGCACCAGCAGCGTCTTGTGACCTACCATTGTTCAAGTCACTTCCGTCTGTGGTAACATAATACACGTTAGCAGCTTGAGGACCCGATGCTTGTCCTGTAACTCTTAAGTCGGCGTTGATATCAACTGTTTTACCTTCGCCCAAGTTTATCTCAATATTACCGTCAGAAGTAAGTATGAGAGACTTGTCTCCAATTTTTCGTTCGTGTATCGACTGACGCTTCATAAATTTCATGTTTTATACTTCCAAATAACTTATTGTGGCGGTAAGGTTTGTTGGACTTTGTCCTACCAATACTACTTTATCGTTTTCTTCTAATATCAATCTTTCTACATTAAATGTAAATGTTTCTGATGCAGTTACAGGTAGAGACTTTAATACAATGTTGCCATTGTTTTTAACTTGCCCATCTGGTATAACGTGCATATCAAATGATGTATCGTTTGTACCTGTTCCGTCATCGTTAGCTGTATTACAAACCAATAGAGTAGTAATGGCATACTTTTTACTAGCCGGCACTGTAAGTATTGTTGTATCTGTAGTCAGCACTGCTGCATTTTCAATTGCCATTTTCTCTTCCTTAAAATATAATACTGTAAAGTAATGCTTTATTCCTGCTTATAATTTCGTCTGTTGTTTCGTTAGCATTTTTGAAGAATAAACCAGTACCGCCATCAGCTTCTGGTTTAGAATACAAATAAATGCCGTTAGTCGGTGCATCTAATGTTGTATCATCTTGAACTGTTAAGTTAAAGAAATCATTAGATTGTACTACACCGTCGCCTGTACCTTGTAATCTAACAAACCCATCTGTATCGTTTGATGTAATTGTATCTCCATCAAAACGCAAGTTTTCTATTTCAACTCTTGTTTCGTAGAACGTTGCAATTTCTGCATCGTTTACAACTATTCTTACACGGTTTTCAAGATCTCCTGCTTCTACATCTTCAGCTGTTACAAAAGTAGGTGTAACAGCCGATGCTGAAGCAGTAATAGTATCTGCAAAGTTGTACAAGTTCCAACTGTTAACATAGTCAATCATAGCACGGACATTAACAAGTGTATCATCATCAAACGATGTCGGATTACGTCTTAGTCTATCTGGTAATGATGGATCTTCAGGAATCTCGGCTCCATCTCCAGCATAATCCCAAATTTGAGCTTCGTAATCTGTTGTACCTGTTACTTTAACCAGACCATTGCCAGTGCCTACAAGATATAAGTCATCACCGCCAGTAAGTATACCGCCTGTGTAAACACTGAAAAGTGCTAAGTCACTTGGTACAGCAGTTGCATCTTGTAACACAAATGCACCAGTGATACTAGCACCTTCTCTGATTGAATTTTTGCTCTCGTCAAAAAATAGGCGTGCATCATTTCTAGTACCTCTGTCTATGATCATACCAGCTGTGCCAAGTGTTACACCTGCGCCTGTTTCACCTTTGTTTATAGTGAATGTATTGTCATAGATAAGTAAATCTTCTTGTTCTATACTAGTGCTTGAGCCAGCAGTTAAACTACCGCCGATAGCTACATCGCCGTTGATGTTAACTTGACCTTCTAAACCAGTGAAAAGGTTAAGTGTACCTCCGTCGTTGATTTCTAGAGTATACTCGTCTACACCTATCTTATTGACTTGAATTGCCATTTAAGACTCCTTAAACAGCAGTTAGTACAATATAGTCGTTAGTAGAATCGTTCTCTAAAGCCCAAGTATATCTGTTACCAGAAAAATCTGTTGCAACACGCTTTGTAATTTTTGCAATATTAACTTCTGTGCCAGAGTTTGAACCTACATAACCAAATAGTCTCATTTCACCTGCTGCGCTTGGTGTACCATCTTTTAGTACCGCAGTTGTTGTGCTTGTAGAATCTTTTAAGTTTGTTGTATCTAGGTTTGCTTCTTGAGCAACAACAAAAGTTTTTGCACCACGTTGTTTTACAATACCGCCGTCTGTACGTAGTGCTGTATCATAAAATTCTACTCTTACACCAGTGTTGCTTGTTGCTTCACCGATAACGTTAACACCGTTAACATCTTTTTTTAGTGGACGTCCCATTGTTTTCTCCTTTTTGACGTTCTAGGTCTACGCGGTGGGTAACCGCATAAGTCCTCTTAGAGGCTCTCCTCTTGACATAAGTATTTATCCTTTTTCAAAAAATGGGTTATTATCACTTTGCTAAAACAAGATTCTTAGCGAACCTTCTACCATTCTTTTCTTCGTGATCAAATTTTACTCTGTCACCGATTTTTAGTTCATGTTCATGTTTCTTAAAAAGTATATCACGTCTTGTAGCACCATAATTGTCTGGGCGTATATGTCCGTAAATACCAGTGAATTTATAAACTTGTCCGTGTTCTTCCATAGCATTTCTCCTTACTATATTTACTCATAAAAATAGGCCCCGTAGGGCCTATTTAGAATTTGTATACAACTAATATTAGCTGAAGCTTAGGTTTCCGCTTGTTACTTCTACCTTCTCTAGGTAGTCAGCTGCGTTACCTAGCGACGATGCTGTGTTTGATAGCTCAACATATCCGTAACGAGTCATAAACGACACTGTTGGTTCGAATGTTGTTGGATCTAGTACAACGCCTGAGCTCATTAGTGGGATGTATGGGCAATAGAACGCTGCTGCATCTGATTCGCTAGTACCTTTGTAACCTACTAGTACATCGTCGTCTGCTGCATATGTGTTTACATATACTTTCATTGCGCCGTTTAGAGTACCAACCATTTTTGTGTTTGTTGGTGCTTCAAATGTACCTTCAGTTGTACGTGCAAATGCTGAAGTTGTTGCTGACTGTAGAACAGTTAGGATGCCTGGAGAAACAACAGCCCAGTTACCTGCGCCTCTACGTGTTCTCTGTGCAATTCTGTTTGCTGCTCTGTTGACTAGAACTGCTAATGCTGCATGTTCGTCACCAACGAAAGTAGCTGTACCTGATACTGCTGCTTGGTCATATGTGTCTGTACCAGTACCAGCAAGTGTGCTTAGTGAACCTAGTACTTCTTGGTCGATTTCAGCAGTAATTTCTTGTGCAAGTGCTGCCATGATTTCTGCTTCTACGTCGATACCGTGTTGTGACTGAGCATCCTGTGCTGCCTCAAATGTCCAACGTGCTGATAGCTTACGTGTTTTAGCTTCAACAGTCTGCTTTAAGATCTGGATGCTTAGTTGGTTACCAGCTGCACCTTCTAGTGCTGCTGTTGCATCAGCTTTGCCGCTTGTAGCATTACCTGAATATGCTTCAGCAATTTTGAATGGTGAAAGTGCTTCTTCACCTGCTGTTGCACCTGATGCACCTGAACCTACTGTGTCGCTGTAGCGAACACGTAGTGTGTGAATCTGGCCAACTGGTCCAGTCATTGGCTGAACGCCAACCAACTCGTTAGCAATAACGGTTGGCATAACACGTCTGATCACTGGTAGGATCACACGGTTTAGTGTTGCAATGTTACCTGCTGAAGTAGCACCTGCTGAAGCTGTCTCTGAAAGATACTTGCGAGTATTTTCTAGAGTTGTAGCCATCACTGCTTTCTTTGTGCCACCTAGGCCTTCAAGAAGTGCTGCTTTGGTATCATTCCAACGGCTTTCTAATAGTTCTGACATTGGTTTCTCCTTAACTCAATCCAGCAAGGCGCTTTAGATCTACGACATTACTGTCATCGCCTGCTTGTTTAACGTCATTGTTTTCTCTGTTGCCTGTAATTTCTTTTGCCTCTGATAATACCGCCTTCTGCTTTGCTGGACCTTTACCATCGATAACCGCTGGTAGATACTTGTCAAACGCTGCTTGCAGTTTTGTTGTTTGAACTGATTCCAGTAAGTCTGTCATAATGCTTTGCTGATCTTTGCTCAATGGCGCGATCAACTTGCTTATTTTATCATTGCGAGCAATTGACTCGTTGATTGTTTTAACCTCGTTTGCCTTTGCTTCTGCAAGTTTAATTGCTTTAGCCGCTGCTAGTTTTGCTTCACTTAGTTGCTTGTCTTTTGCATCAACTACTTTCAGCATTTTAGCAGTTTCACTCTTTTCATTTAGATAAGAATGTTGATATTCGTTAGCAAATGCTTCGAATAACTTGCGACCAAAATCATTTTTACGTGCTGCTTCAATATCTTCTTTCAGTGCTGTAATTTCTTTTGTAAGTCCTTTTGACACTGTTTCTGATACTAGGGCAGCAGATTTTGTAATAAAGTCTTTTTTGACTCTATCAACATGTGCTTTGCCTTCACGTACTAAGCGTACTTTTGTTTCGGCTAAGTCTTTTTTATCTTCGTAAAACTCTGCAAGTTCTTTTGCTAAAGATTCTACTACAAACTCTTCTAGAGCAACAAACTTGTCAGCCATTGCTTTTTGATCGCTATGTAGTTCTTTTACTTCTTTAGCTAGTTGTTCGTTTACAAAACTTTTTAGAAGGTTAGCATTTTGACGTTGTGCAACAGCAAATTTAGCTTTTGCTTCTGCTAGTTGCTTACGATCGTCTTGGAATTCTGCAATTTCTTCTGCTAGACGCTCAGTAACTAGACTATCAATGGCTTCTACCATTGTAGTTTTGTCATGCTCGTATTTTTTAGCAAATTCTTCACGTAGTTCAGCTGTAACCTGTAAACGGTTCTCTTTAACTTTTGCATTCCATGCTTCTTCAAGTTCTGTACGAACTTCTTCAGATAGTGCTTCATTTTCGAAGAGTGATTTTAATGCTTCCAACATAATTTTCTCCTCGTTATCGGAGCCTGCTTATTATATCTAATAAGCTCTCTTTTAAGTATTTTTGTGCCTTTTTGTCGCCTTGTACTTCCCTTGATGTCTGGAACGCCCTATAACCACCTCGGGTATTCATAAGATGTTCGTATATCGGTGTAGGATAAGCACCAGGTGCGCTCGGTTGAGCAACAACATCAACGGTGATTATCTCAAAATCGCTTACTTCACCTGATCCGTCTTCCATTACGTTGCCGGAACCTCTCGATGAGACGCCTAGTTTAACGCTGCTTTCAAGCATTGTTTTTACTAGTTGTCCCATCGGAGTTGGTAAAATTTTCAACTTGCCGTAACCGTTTGGGCCATCCATCCACATTTCTGTAATCATATGGCTCACACGATCCAAGTTAATGTTAAGTCCATCAGGATGATCTACTTCGCCTAACACTGAGTAGCCACCACTAATTTGTTCATTGAGTGTGGTGACAGCCCTGCCAATCTCGTTAACGGGATAAACACGCTGGTTTGCGTTGCGTACTCCGCCTTGAATGCAAATACCTTTCATATAAAGATCTTTGCCTTCGTTGGCAGACTCAACAACAATTTTAGCCTGGTCGAAACTCAAGTGTTCGTTTAGTAGTTTCATACGTCAGTCCTCTAATTAGCTGCCAATAGTTGATTTCTTATTAGCTGCTTGCTCTGGCTTGCCCTTTTTCTCAGCGCCGTGGCCAGGTTGTGATGCCATTTTAGTAGCACCGTTACCGCCTGGAACGTTAACATTCCCTGCGTCATCTTCAGTGGTTGTTGGTTTAGCTAAACCGCCAGCTGTACCGCCGTTGTCGGCTGTGCCGCCTTTTGCGATATTTGCTGATGTACCACCCATATCATTTTTGCCAGCTACTGGTGATTTTGCGTTTGCGCCGTTGTCACCTTTCTTTGGCTCGTCTGACATTTTTGTTACGTATTCACGCATGATTTCTGTTTCTGACTTTGGCATTTTTGACTCTTCGACTTCTTCGTCAGATGCTTCAAACGCTTCCATTTCTTCTTCGTCGTCGTCACCTTCTTCTGAATCCATGTCCATTGGCATATCCATATCCATGTCCATATCCATGTCCATATCATCTTCGCCGCCTTCTTCGTCACCCATTAGTGCTTCAAATTCAGCTTTTAGTGCTTCTAGTTCATCTTCTAGGTCTGCAACACGATCTTCTACATCGCCTTCGTCGTCGTCCATACCCATGTCGTCATCGCCGCCCATGTCCATGTCCATATCGTCGCCTGCGTCTGGCATTTCAATATCCATTCCTAGGTCATCTGCTGGATCACCTTCGTCAAAGATACCTTCTTCAACTTCTTCGTCAGTTGCTTCATCTAGGTCATCTTCTGACTCATCAACTTCTTCGTCAGTTGCTTCGTCTAGATCTTCCTCTGACTCATCTACTTCTTCATCAGTAGCTTCGTCTACTTCTTCTTCTGTTTCTTCAGATAGAAGTGTTTCGTAAATATCACGTGATTTTTCTACCACGATTTCATGGAAAAGCTCTTCTGCACCTTCGCGATCTTCGTTCACTAGGCGCTCAAGCATTTCTTCAAACTTGTTGCGATCAGTCATGTCATTCTCCTTCTTTGTCAAGGCTGTCAATTATATTTACACTTTATTGGAAATATACGCTTAAAATGGGGTCAAAACTGCACATTTTATAATATGTGCAGGTATCAAGCGAAAGTTTTCCTAAAAACTTCGCTTGTAATATGTTCAAAATTGTGTAATCCTTTAAGATAATCAGGAACAAAAAAGTCTTCTTTAGGAACTACTCGAACGTATTTAGTCTTTGGAAACATATTTGCACACAGCATAGTTTGCCTAGTCCAATTGCCATAATACGTTGCTCTGTCATTGGTTTGTTTGTAGTTTCTTGAACCTGCATATAGATTGTTTACTTTTTCTTGCTTGTCACCTAATCCAACATAATCAAATCCTAAAACATATATTGTTCTGTATCCATGTTGGCTTGCAAGTAGCATTGCAGTAGGTCCACTACTCCAACCTTTATTAGGTTCCATTAATTTAATTCCAGCAGTTTTTTGTGTAAGTTTGTTAGCGTTACTCCAAACATTATATTGTAATTGATACTTTGTTTCTGATATTTCAATTATCATTTTTGTATCAACTGCAACTAAATGGTCAGGTGCAAATTCTCTATACAGTGCATTGCATCCGTATACTTTTCCGTGTTTTTTCAAAGGTTCTAATGGTATATGTTTACGGCTTGTGCCGTTACCTAACACAAAGGCTATGTTGCTCATTAAATTCCGCCGGCTGCTGCCTGTGCTGCTAATCCGTACATTTGTCTAATGAAGTTTAATTCTTTTTCGCTTTCAACTTTGTGATTATCACTTGCTTTACGTGCTTTGTTTATATCTTTAAGTGTTAATCTACTTTTACGTTCGTCGTCAACTTTAATCACACTTTTATCGTCTTCTGCATCATAGGTATGATCCTCAACAGGTTCCATTGTTTTATCATCAAAGTAATATAGTTCACGTAGTATCATATTATTATTTATATAGTTTGCGCCGGATTAGCTGAGGGCGCCGCTCCTAAATCATTTTCTGTATTTGTTGCCGGTGCTTCTCCAGTGCCGCCATCAATGCCGCCCAAGTCACCACCTAAATCAGTTTCAAGTCCACCTGCGTCTCCAGCTAGGTCAGCACCGCTGAGTCCAGCCATACGCATTTCACCACCTAAGTCATCTGTAACTAGATCAGTTAGGTTCTCATCATTCTCTTCTCTCCATAGACGTTCGTTGTCAGCAATCTCCTCTTCGCTAAGTCCTAAGAAACGTGACATAGCAAATCTATTTGAAATATAAGGTATAGCAGCCATTTGTGTAAACGTTCCTATTCTGTTGTTGTCAAGTTCTGCTTGTCTATATGCTGCGAAGTTTTGCGGTGGTGTAAGTTTTAAGTCAAACATTGAATAATCAATGTTTGCACCTTTGGAACGCAAATACAATTTGAATTCTCTATTGAAAACTTCTTCAACGTTTGCTTGTAGTC
>Ga0255766_10003864_pt1 | contig 12906 bp, 8 predicted proteins | sample 071ome_23_FD_179966 | JGI IMG/M metagenome (GOLD analysis project Ga0255766, IMG submission 179966) | Coastal salt marsh microbial communities from the Groves Creek Marsh, Skidaway Island, Georgia - 071403BT metaG (version 2) | ecosystem: Environmental > Aquatic > Marine > Intertidal zone > Salt... | reverse complement strand
ACCGTTCTAACTTGGACTTCCAAATTATTTCCAGCTTCATCTTTCACGACGGTGTGTAAAGACTGGTACCCGTTTGATTTCGGGCTCGAGATGTAGTCTTTGTAACTGCCTTGAACCTTTGACATGAGTTCGTGCACTTTCGCGATAACCATGTCACACCCATCCTTACCGGCGCTGTCCGGGATGATGATTCGAATGGCGCGCACATCGCGGACGTCTTCGAGCTTGATGTTTTTCTTTTTCATTTTTTTATACACGGAATACAAGCCTTTCTCGCGGCCGACGATTTCCATGGGCTTCAACTCTTCCATGGAAGTATCGTTTGAAATGGCGTATTCGAACGACTCCATCGCCTTAAGAATCGTTTCCTTCGAAGATACGCGCTTTAACTGCGCGGATAACTCTTCGTATTGTTCCGGGTGCAACGTCTTGAAGCAAATATCTTCCATTTCGTTCTTGATGGTGGCCATTCCCAAGCGGTTCGCGATGGGCACAAACACTGCGAGGGTCTCCTCTGCGAGTTTACCGCGTCTCGATCTCGACACGTTTTCGTTCACCGTTCGCATGGTTTGCAAACGTTTCGCGAGTTTGATGATCACGACTCGTGAATCTGTCATGGCTAAGAGCAGTTCGCGGAGAGAACGCGTTTCTTCAACCTCCAAGGCACGCCCAGACGCTTGGTGCAACTTTGAGACGACAGTCAATTTTCCGACATCCGTCGCGAGCTTTGCGACTTCTTCGCTGATACCTTTCAACAACAAGTCATCTTCATTGAGTAATGTCGTGGTCGTCACGTCGTGCAACAACGCCGCCGCGATAACTCCAGCGTCAGCTCCCAATTCGCACAAAATTTTAGCCGTGCCGACGCAATCCAACAACAGAGGTCGATGTCCAAAATCCGAGTGCGCTTCGACGCAAGCTTTGAACGCTTTTTGAACTTCTCGCGACTCGAACGATTTTGGGTACTCTTCAATCAAACCGTTCAGGATAGTAGCGTCTTTTTCGTTCAATCCAAGACTTTCGATGCCGACATTTTCCTCTTCGGAGGTACGCGTCGTCAATTTGCCGAGCTCCTTCGAGAGCTGTGTAGTCAACTGCGACGTGCTTCTCGAAACGACTGAAAACAAGTTTGCCTTCGAGTTTGGAGACACCGGTGGTTTTAAGTGGTGCGTTAATTTCGGCGAAGGCTTTGATGATGATGTTGTCGACGTCGTGTCAAAACCAGCTTGCGTCTCGAAGTTATCTCCTTGCTTCTTCTCGACTTCGTCGATGTCGCAATATTGACGACGCGTTTCTTCCGCCGAAGAAGGCGAAATCATGCCACCGGAAACGAGCGAATTCGACGATAACGCAGGAGACGCGAGCGGTGAAGGTGGAGTCTTTGCTAATTCCGACGACGATGGGTTGTTATTCGTAGTCGTCTGGGTCTGCGTTGCTTTCACGCCAAAGCCAGAGATTCTCGTTTGCGGAACGTCTCTTGGTAAAGGCGAAGCGCCTTTCACGCCGGGCGAACTTCGAAAACTCGCCGGCGACGACGATTTCCCGTACGACTCTGACATTCTGTTTTGTGCGGAAGAGGACATCGTCATCGGTTTCGGCGACGATGAGAACGCCGCCGTTGCGAAGCCCGCGGAACTCATTTTTTTTCAAACCTTTTTTCCCCGCGCTTTCTTTTTATTGTTTGGGAAGAGGGGTGCCTTTCAAACGCCGCAAAATTGTCAGCGTCGAAAGGAGACGACGGTTCGTTTCTGTGTGCGTATAACGAGAGATCTAGAGAAGAAAGACGGCGACGGTTAGAGGATATAAACGTAAAAGAATACACGGCGCGTGATATTCGTCGATCGTTCTGATCTGATTCGCGTCGCGTGCGAGTGTATTTCGCGCGAGTCAACGGCAAAAATTTGGACCCGCGCGCGTAGCTTCCCCGGTTCAAAATACCGTTACACGTTACAATTTTAGAACTGGTGGTGGTTCCTTTCTTATAAAAAAAAGATAACGATGCGAACGCGCGACGTACCAAGACCCTCGCGGAAACTGTTCAAAAGATGCACTCTCGCTCGTTTTCAAGCGTCGATTAGTGTCGCGCGTGCGAGTGCGATCTTTTTTTTTAAAATAAGATTTTAAGCGCGCGGGGGCACCTTTTTTTATGACGAAAATGAGACGAAACGTCGTCGCGGTGTCCTTTTTTCCTTCTCCGAAGGGGCTCGAGTTTGACAGATTCGAGTGGTCAAAATCAAAGCGAACGAAAAAAAAAAGCGAGGGGGGGGGAATACACACACTGCTCAGAAAAAGAAAAAGAGAGAGAGAGAGAGAGAGAGAGAGAGAGGAAGAAAAAGAGAGAGACACAAGGAGAGTGAGAGAGACACAATGAGAGAGACTTATCAGTATTTTACCACAAGCTTTTTGAAATAAGAGATCTTTAAAATACAACTGTACATGCGCGTAACACTCTGCGGAAACTTATTTTTTGCCTTAAATTCTAAATATAAAAAATATGGATGTAACGGCGCTCAATCAATAATCATCGGCTGCTCTTTTCGAGCGCACTCAACGCCATCAGTCTCAACACGTCCGTCGGGTCATTGAGAGTATTTCTATTTTCAGCGAGCTTCATTTTGATATTCCTCGCCGCAACTTGCCTATTCGAGTCCTCGGTCGCGCCACCGGCGCCGTCTTTCTGCTCCCCTTTCTGGTTTCTCTTGTGCAGTCTCGAGGATGTGGACGACAATAATTCATCGACGCACCTTGCAATCGTTCGCGCGGCTTCAGACGCAGCCTGTCGTCTGCTGCTCGACTCTCTGTTTTTGTTTCTAATATTGCTATCATTGTCTTTTCGCTGTTCTTTTTGTTCCTCGTTCTCCTCTTCCTCCTCTTCCTCGTCGCCTTTCTTCTTCGCTCCTCCGGCTTTATTTTCGAATAATAACAAACGATCAAAAGTAGACGCGTATTCATCCGGAGATAGCGGTGAAGTCGATCCGCTGTACGCAGAGCTCGTTATTCGTTCGACTCGAGCGCCAACATCTCTTCGCATCTCTTCTAATATTTCTTTTCTCACTTGCTCTCTCAGCGCCACTCGCATCTTCGAAGGCGACAAGTTATACAGCGTCTTGTCCTCCTCGTCTTTTTGTTTCAAAAGCAACTTTTTCCTTCTCAGCTCTTCCAACGCGAACTTCTCGGACTCTTTCGCTCGTTTCATCTCTTCTCTCTCCTTCTCTAAAGTTTTGTTCAAGTTATCGAAATCTTCGGCGGCGTTTGAGATGTGCCGCTCGACGCGTCTGAGCTGTTCCTCTAAACTCAGCGCTCTCTTTCTCAGCCTTTCGGCATTTTTAGTCGCTTTCTGTTCTTTTAATTTGCTCAAGATTAACCTGGTCGCGAATTTCCATCTCTGTTTTGCGGATACGAACGTCATCTCTCCTAAAGCTGCCATTAAATCTTCCATTTGTTCGTGTAACGTTGCATTTTCTTCGCGTTCGCGTTGTAACTGTATCTCAAAGTCTCGTTTCAGTGCCACCTGTTTGGAGTCAAACTGCGAGGCGATTCTATTGGATGCGTCGACGATGAACGCATCGAAGGACACGTCGACGACTGCGACTGAAGTGTTGATGTTCTCGTCATCGTTTTTGTCGTTTTTCCGCTCCGCTGCTTTTACTTTTTCTTCTTCTACTATTTTGTTCGCGTCGGGACACCTCTCTCCTTTTTTTCTACTCGCGCCTGCGTGTCCACCTCCTCCTCCTCCTCCTTTCGGGAACACTTTTCCGAGCTGCTGCTGCTTAGTGTTGTTGTTGTTGTTGTTGTTGTTGTTGTTGTTCATGTAGTTGCTCTGAGCCTTCTTACCGCCGCCGCTGCTTTTCCTTCCCATCGTTCTTCTCTCGACGGACGACGACGACGACGACGACGACGGCGAGGAGAACGAGGAGGAGGAGCACAAAAAGTCGCTTTTTTGCGTGTTGAGCGGAAGTTCACTCAAAATCTCACGTTCCATCTATACCGACGACGACGACGAAAACGACGACGACGCGATCGGCTTCAACCACACGCGAACCCCTCGCACTTCTGATATCGATGGTGCGCAGGTGTTCGTTCGTTCGTTTTTGCCGCGATAGTATGCGCGCGCGCAAACAAATTCTTTTTTGAGGAAAGAACTCTCTTTTTGGTCCCCCTTTTGTGTGGAGGGGGGAGGGCAAAAATTCCGAAAAAAAAACGACCGAGACTCAAAAAAGCATCAAACAACTATACGTGTTCGTATGCCGTATATATTCACATTAAAAACTAAAAAGCTAACGCAAACACCACCTATAACCCCCTACGCACAGCATACGCTCACTTTCCCTCTTCTATATATATAAAACTAATAAAATGTACAAATGTCAAAAGTAGTGACTTAATAAAGACTGTCATCGGCGTCGTCGTAAACTGTGTAATAAAAAATCGACGCGCGCGGAATATAATTTTTTAAACAAACTGATTGCTTTGCAACTCCAGGTGGCCTCTTTTCAGAGCCAACGGGCGGTGAATGCCCGTCATTGCAGTCGTAGCCGTTGTTGTCGATGGAGACGTTGGTGAAAGGTACCCTTTCTGGTCCTCAAAACTCGTGCGGTTAGACATCGGAAAGGCTCCTATATTCGTGGGCGTTGCGACTCCGCTTCTGGAGTTGTTTTTGTCTTCGGCGGAATCACTTCTCTCCAAGCAGCTATTACCCTCACTCGCGACGGATTGTTCTTGAAACGCCATCGGCATCATCATCTGATGTTGTTGATTATGATGATAGCGTTGCGGAGAGTACATTCCGCTGTAATACTGAAAATACGCGCCAGAGTGCGTTGAACCCTCTCCCGGCGCCGTCGGTATTTTCAAATCCAACGCCGACGGCAAGACGACGTTTCCACCACCGATCGAAGCCGCAGCTTCAGCCGCACGACGCTCAAGCAAAGTCGCTCCAGTCGTGTAATTAGCAGCAGTAGCGGAAGCGTTTATATTTTTATTCATCTCTGCCCATTGCATCTGCATCATTTTTGAATTGAGATCCACGTATTGTGGTAACACATACGGAACTTGATACATCAGCGGAATCGACTGCTGAGATGGGTTCATAGACGTGGCCATGGCCGCTTGCATAGCTGCCGCAGCTGCGGCAGCATTTTGAGCTTGATGCAACTGCATTTGCTGATAAAAAGTTGCCGCAATATCTGCTTCGGAAATGCTGTTTATATTGAGTGGAACAGAGTTTGGACGACAGTCGAGAACCTTCTCTCGAGGTATGTCCAAGGACGCCGGTCGAACCGAACGTTGTAAATCGCTACTTCTGCGAACTTTTCTCGGCGACCCGATGAGCGATTGCCCTCGACCAGGTTCATTGTCGTTACTTCTGCCCCAGTTGTATTCATCGCTGCTGGTGTTGTTCTCGTCGCCACAGACTTGCTCACTTCTACCCGCATTTTTCTTCGCCGTGTCCAAAGCGGTTGCCGCATCGAGCAACGCATCAAACAGTAACACTCTGTCTTTTCCAGAACTGCTGTTCGAACCTTGTCGTTTCATCGTCGGTCGCGTCGGTGTAGTCGCCGAGGATTTTACGACGTTTTTATCTCTTCGCTGCCAGAGTCTAGCAGAAAACGCCTTCAGCTTCTTCTTGTACGTCTTATCTTCCTCCGGAATGGCGAGAGAAACTTTGTCGTTTTGGACGACGTCCGCCTTTCTTTCATCGGCATCGTCGGAAGCACGCGCACCTTCAGTACTCTTCATCTTAGTCATCGTCATTGCGATGGTCATTTTCTTCTCCTCTGCACCGGAGGCGTCAACGCCGTCGTCGTCCTCGTTCTCGGTACATTTTTCTTGAAGTTGCAGATGATGTTTCTGCACTGCGGTTGCTGCCGCGGTCGCTCTAGCGGCTTTCGCCTGCTGGCGCGACGGTGAACGACCAACGTTATTACTCTCGCCTTTTTTCTCTGCGGTCGACCCAATAGAGTTAATCACGCCAGAAATGGCATTTGGTAACAAATGCACGTTCGAATTCGGATCTGCGTACAATTCTTCGCGCATTTTGAGAATCTCTTGGAGACGATTTTCGATATCTTCCAAAAACACTTTTTGCGCAGCCGTCGGCACAGCGCCGTTTCCTCCCCTTTCTTCTCCTTCTCCTCCAACATTATTGTTGTTGTTGTTGTTATTATTTTCCTCGTCCTCCTCCTTTTCTTCTTCGTCTTCTTCGTCTTCTTCCCTCTCGTTACAAGCGTTCGCCGTGCCATCCTCTGCATTTGAGTTTTCTCCTTCTTCTTTGTTGAAAACCAAGCCGCCGCCGGGAGACTGGGTTTCCTCTTTACCAGATAAAACCTTCTCCTTTTCCTCTTCCAGTTGTTTAATCAACGTGTCAATCTTCTTCACCTTGCGAAACGGCCAGCGCACGATGCCAAACTCGCGGCATTTCTGTTTGAGAACAGTCACGCACAATCCCAACTAATATATCGAAGAAGTTGTTTTTTTGGTAAGTTTTTTGTGTCAAAAGTTCACAGAAAGGGAGAGGAAGACACGAAAAAAAACATTCCTCCCTAAAAAAACTTCAAGGACGCTTTTTTTTATATAAACGTGCGCGTACCTTCTTTGCTGCGTCGTTGATTGGGAGATGAAACACCGTCCTCAAATCATTCATGGATTGCACATTCTGTAACGTTACTTGCGCGCGATTCTGGATTGAATGAGAGCGATGTGAATTCGCGTTAGCGATAGGGGTGCAAATTTCGCGCGCGCGTTCGAAGAGAAAAGAAGCAATCAAAAAGCGGTTAAATTATGTAAACACACGTGTACACACGCCTGATGACGCGATTTTCTGTTAAAAAAGAAAACAAAAAGAATCCCCAAACTAAAAAAAGCGCGCGCGCGCGCGATGTGAATGAATGAATGCGAATTAAAACGCACCGGCATGATGACATGTATACGATAAACTGTTTTTGGATGATGTTAAAAACAAGTTTGCGGCTCTGGTGATATAAACGGAGAAGAGCCAACCACTCCTAACGTGCAATAAGTTTCCTCCGTAAAAACGGAAAGCTTTTGCAAAAAGCACTCTATGAAAAGTGAGGGGAGAAGAGCCGACGTGAGATTTTTTATTTTCTTCTCCCCGGGGCCCACACCTCAAAATGCAAAAAAAAGGACCAAAAGAGGAGCGAGACGAGAGAGATGAGATGTTTACGACTCGTATTCTTCGCTGGAAAAAATACGAGCTTCTCGCGTTAAATAAAAAAACCGGACGGCCAAAGAGAGAGAGAGAGAGAAACGAAACGCGAAAGGAAGAAGATGAACGAGAAACAAGAAGAAGAAGAAGAAAAAGAAAAAGAAGAAAAAGAACCTCTCTATCGAGCGACGTCGACGGGTTTTATCGAAGGGAAGAAGACGAAGAACGACGACGCTTTCTTTGGGTTTGGGTGGTGGTGCGCGAAAATTTTCGCTTTTGCACTTCTCTTCTCTTTGCTTTGTTGGTGCATGCACCATCGAACGTCCTCCTTTAATCGTCGAAACGACGACGCACGAGTGGCAGCCGAGGCAGCAATGGCGGAGAGAGAAGACGCATTCATGCGCAACTTGAGATACCCGGGCTCGACGACGCCGGAGAAGACGAATAAGAAAAAATACTACGCTCGTCAAAAACAGCACTCGGTGTCTCTCCTCGTAGACACAAACTCTGCGAAACAAAAAAAAGAAGAAGCGAAAAGAGAGGGGCGAAAGCTACTACAATTTCTAGCTCCCGTGCGTTATCAACTAGTACCACTTTCCGATGCCATAAAAGATTTATGTGAAGCAATCTTCGACCTATCGATTACGCCTTTGCAAGCAAAGATTGCGCCGTTTTTGAAGTTTCGCGAAACAAATGTAACGAACCCGAAAGATCCTTTGGTTGTCGATAAGGAAAAAGTGAAGGAGGCAATCATGAAAGAAACATTACCGTAAACGAACGAGAAGGATATATATATATATATATATATATATTGAATATCTTTACATATAACAAAACTTTATACTACGAGTTCCTGGAACTGTCCCAAATGTGTTTTCTCGGAAGAAAGGAAAAAGGCACAGACCATCCACATAGCGCGCTAATACTCAAAAAATCTAAATGTGTGACAAGGAACCCTCTTATTGCTTTTGAACGTCAACTTTGAAGGAACCGGTGACTTTCGGGTGCAATTTCACCGACACATCGTAGACACCAGTGGTGGAGATATCCGGCACATCGAAACCCTTAACGTCCAACGCTTTCCCAGTTTGCTTCTCAATCGCATCCGCGCAATCCTTCGCCGTGACGGATCCATGGATCTTGTCGTCCTCACCGACGGTCTTTTTGACGACAAACTTACCAATCGTGCTCAACGCCGTGGCGATGGCTTGCGCCGCCGCGCGTTCCGCCTCCACTGCCGCGACCTGTTCCGCTTGTTTCTTCTTAAACTCTTGGATGAGCTCCTGCGTTGCTTTTTGCGCCTTGCCTTGCGGCTCTAAGAAGTTTCTGAAGAAACCAGCGGACACGGAAACCATCTCGCCGGCTTCACCGACGTTTTCAATCGAGTCTAACAAGACCACCGAGGTCTTCTTGGCGATTTTCTTGTTCGCCTCGACGACTAAAGTTGTTCTTCTGCTGGACGACGACGTCGTGGCCGATTGTGATTTTTTCGCTTGGAACGAAGTCGACACCGCGACGTTCGCTCTCGCGGATAACTGAGTGGAAGCCAACGAAAACATTATCTAAGATATACGAATGTGTAAAATGAACGCGTTTAAACGGTATTTATATATTCGCGAGCGTGGTAAATTGTGGCGTTTACGATTCGCTGTTTCGGAAAATTCTATCCGAATGAGAGCGAGGTCCTTGTGAAAACCTCGAATTTTTTTTATCACCACCTTTTTTTTGCTTTTTTGATGATGTTTCGCACATCAAGGCAACAGTAGAGTCACAACCACGCGTCACCACGCTACTTCTTTTGTTCCTCGCCACTTCGCATGAGAGTAAAACACAACCATCTCAACTTCTCTTTGGCTTTGACTAAAGTCACCTCTAAGTTTTTCGTGCCGTCTTTTTGTTTCACGAGCGACCACGAAGAGTCGGCGGGGACGATATCTTGGAACAACGTCTCGTCGGCGGAGACGATGACGTTCGGCTCGACTTTGGCGCACGATAAATCTATTTTGTTCTGTCCGGGACCGAATTTCAGAGAAACAGAGCTCTTCTCGACGTCCCCCGGTACGTTTGCAATCAAAACCACCTCCTCTTCGTCTTGCATCCAGGTGTACGGGTAGGACGTTTTCGTGCCTTCGACCGCGGTTTCCTCGAAATCAGCCTCCGTCGGCGGCGCTTGGTAGTTCTCTCCCATCATCATATTTTCCAATCCTCCCTGACCGTCGCCACCAAACGATGCCATGCCGCTCTCGGGATTCAAGTTTCCACCCATTTTACTAATCGTTTCTTGCGCGTTCCCTAAATTCTGTCTTCTTTCCGTGTTCAACTTTCTCGCCTCTTCCACCCACTTTGCGTCCGAGCGCAGCTCGTCCAAACGAAAATCAATTCTCTTAAAATCACTCTTTTCGTCGTCAAATATCCTCGCCACGAACGCATCTCCGGCCACGTGATTCGGCATGTTTACCAACTGCGTAAAATCGCTCGCTCTTTTATTCAAGCGCAGTCCTTTCGATATCCCTTTATCGTCCACGTACATGTTCACGTGAATGAAATTATTCTTCGTGCCGCCAGGAAGCAACGCCACCGGTTGGACCATCTGCATGTTCGCCGCGACTTTTAACATCGCGTCGTCGATCTTCTGCCCGGATTGTTTCTCCAACTGCTCTCTTAACTTTGCGTTCTGCTGATCTTTCGTGAGCGTCTTATCTTCCATGGATTGCATCCCGTGCTCGAGAAAGTGTTTCTTCAACGCGTCCAACAGACACTCCATCTCTCTCCCGGGTGGAATATCTAACGTTTTCTCTTCGATGGGTTGCGCGTCATCGCACGGGATGAACACGTATTTGAAAGACGATGTTGATGACGAAGAAGATGGTGAGGAAGAAGATCGTTTCGCGTCGTCGGTGGTAACATCAGAAATCTCAACCATTATTTATTTAGTCGTCGCACACAAGTTGCGTGTTCGTTGTTGTTGTCGTCGTCTGAAATGAGTTTACGAGTAACACGTGCTTTGTGTTTTTTGTCGTTTTTAATTTGAAGAAAAATGTAAGAATCCCACACATGTCAGACATGTGTGCACACAAGAAAGTTAACTTTTTGTGTGTGTTAGTGTGTGCTCTTTTCGAGGCGTTTTCAAAACTAAAGCAGCGCGCCTTCTGATCTGACACACACACACACACACACACAGACAGAGAGAGAGAGAGAGAGATCGTCTCGATATGTCCTCGGACGGAACTTTCGGCGGAAGAAGAAGGAGAAAACGCCAAAGTGCGAAGAAGAAGAAGAAGAAGATATTCCTCCTCTTTTTCTTCTTTTTCTTCTTCATCGCGTTGAACGACGCACAGCGAAAAGTACCATTTATCAACGACGTTCTCGCGATACGACCGGAAACGAGGAACGCCATCGACCGGTCTGGATGTTCGCGACACAAAATCTTCGAGAATTCTCGCCGCGCTCGGCAAATGTGGCAAAACGAAGCCATCACCGGTCCGTACGCGTTGTTACATCGCTCGCCTCGAGAGAGTGATTTTTTCAACCGCGTCTTGTTCAAGTGCGGGTGCGGCAGAAAAGAAGAAGAAGAAGTTTACAACAACAAAAACAAAAACAACGACAACGCAGACGACGACGAAAATAGCGCAGGAGAGGAAGAACCCGTCTGGTGCAGAGATTTCTTGCCGGTGTGGTTCGCGTATCTTCGGAGGTACGAAGACATTTTCAAAGAAGAAGGGAACGCGTCTAAGCATCCAGTCGTAATCGTGCGGAGCGACTGGAAGAACTTGGGCTTCGGGCACATGGCAAACGTCGCCGCCAGATGGATGATGTTTGGATTATATTCTGGACGCATGGTATTCTTCGACAACGCGGCAAGTAAGTGGGATTTCACGGATTATTTCGAAGGGTATTTAGGAGATGGAACAAACGGCGGGATGAGTTTTAAATGGACTGAGGAGTTGCAAGAGAAATATTTTCCAGGCGTGGCGTTGAGCAAAGAAACGCACTCGAAAGAATACGAAAAGTTTGAAAAAGGAAATGGAGAAGTGAGAGGAAAAGATTATTTTGCAAGGTTTAATCTGTGGCAAACGCACGAGGAGAACGAGTACACGAGGTGTCAATACGGACCTGACGAAGACGTCGACGTTGGCACGTGCTTTCATAGGAACGATGCCGAGCCCAAGTGCAGGTACGGAGATTTTTTGGAAGAGCCGTGTTTGACCGAGGAAGAAATGCGATACGAGTGTCCTCATAGCTCCAGAGAAGCGTTTGGATGCGCGTCGTGTAATAAATGCATAACGCACGCGTTCAAGACAAAGCAGGTCATCCTCTGGGATTCATCCGGCGGATCCGGTGGTGCTCTTCCGATTGAAAGAAGAAGCGCAGAGGTGATGAACGAAGAAGAGCTCGCGCCAGAAATTGTCTTTTCCAACAAGTTGAGAGAAGCTTTGCTGGAGGCGGCGGAGAAAAAATTTGGATGGACGCTCGCGAAGAGTTTTGGTTCGCTTCACTTTCACGGTCGCATGCCTCCGTTGCAGGCATTTGAGCAGTGTCTTCCGTGCGCAATGAATTTATTGTTGCGGCCAAAAATGGATCTACCGGCTTGGAAACATTTATTGCGTTCGGATGTTGCGTTTGCGAATCGATTAATTGGTGTGCGGGCGAGAACGGGATACGCCGAAGATAAGCTTTGTTTTCCGGAAGATGTGCCTCCTATAGCGGAGTGCATAGACGAAACGTTCATCAACGAAACTTGTTCGTCGGTAGAGTTGCAAAAGTGGCACATTCGATTGAGAGCGACAACGTATGAAGGTAATGAAGATGTAAACGAACGGATATTGAAGCCCTCGGAAGCGGTGGAGTTTATAAAGAATCGCTTAGACGCTACAATTACCCCAGAACCGGAATACGAGAGAGAATTTCGACGCGGATATTCGTATTCGAAGCGACTGGCAAAATTGAGAAATTCGGAGGACAAAAATTTCATGTACGTCGTCACGGACGCGCCGGCGTTTCAAAATTGGCTCGAGAAGAAGTTTCCGGAGATGACCCGATTTTCTCCCGGCGTCGGCATCGATCCTACGAATGATTTGAGAGAAGATCACGCGAGCGATTCGGAGTCACGATCAAAGATTGCGATCGATTTTAAAGTCCAAGGATGGATCGATGTTAGTCTCACCCTTTCGCCGAGTCAGTACTACAGCGCCGCGGATGTTCAAAGTTTCGATAACATTAGAACGTTTGGGGTTGATGCACCAAGCGGTCGGACAATTGGGCCACCCAAAGAAGTGAAGAATAAAGAATTAATCGGTTTCATATCGCCATCGGAGCGCTACGTGAAGAATGTCGAGGTTTTGAGAGACAGAATCGAAAGACGAAAAGAACTGTGTGGCGGCGAAGACGATTCGGGAACCCGCGAGTTGCGTAGATTTCTTCCGGAAACCAGTTCAGCAGATGATGATGATGATGATAGAGTGTATGTTTAGACGAGTAGATAGACAGATAGATAGACGCAGCGATGAGATTGTATTTTAATAGATTTAGTTGTAGTACAGTCAATCAAATTAAATAGTAAAGATAGTAGTGTGTGTGTGTCTAAGATTCTGTTTTTATGTCAGTTCGTTCCGGATGCTTATTCGTCAGAGCTCGCAACTACTTCATCCGTCGGAGAACCCCCTTCAGCGGCGGCTTCCGCCGCAGCGACGCGTTCTCTGAACAACTTACCCATCTCTTCGGCCTTTTCGTAAACTAAACTC
>Ga0255766_10003844_pt1 | contig 12929 bp, 11 predicted proteins | sample 071ome_23_FD_179966 | JGI IMG/M metagenome (GOLD analysis project Ga0255766, IMG submission 179966) | Coastal salt marsh microbial communities from the Groves Creek Marsh, Skidaway Island, Georgia - 071403BT metaG (version 2) | ecosystem: Environmental > Aquatic > Marine > Intertidal zone >... | reverse complement strand
GATTAATTAATACAGGAACTGTATTTCCTGTATCAAAAAACATGAATGCTCGAATAAATCCAAATTATAAACTTCTACAAATAGATACAACAGGAACTTTAAGTTATATCACACAAGCTCAAGTTGATATAAATGAAAAAGATAGAGTAGAAATACTATATCCATATCCTGACCAAGTATTAATAGATACCAATATCAATCCGTTTTATCAAGCAAAAGATTTTGTATTAGGTATTGGAACAATCTCTGATACTACACCAGTTCCATTTCCAGATGCTTCTGTACCATATCCTCCAACTTCTCCTTATAATAGAGAAAATTTTGCATTAGACCCTGCATTTGGAGAAATAGAATATTCAGTAACCAACACAAACGGTACATTTTCTTTTACAAGTTTCAATGATTACAAGCAAGCATTTAGTACAGCTTTAGCATCTGATAATCCAGTATTTAAATTATCTTTTGATCCTGACAACTCTCGACAACTATATTATTGGACTGGAACAATAGCACCTGAAGTTTATGATAATCGTGAGGTTTCATATCACACTGACGCTAGTGGAGATATGATATTTGAAATAGATTTGCATGACCGTTTAGTTGCGCCGAGTTTCTCTACAGAAGATAATCCAACATTCCAAATATACACTGGTGATACAATTGAATTTAAAGTAGAACTTGCTCGACACAATACTTATCCATTTTTCATAGGAACAACTCCTTATACAGACCCCAATAGAAAAACACCTCAGACAGTTTTCATGGGTCCACTCTCAGCAAGTAATTTTGCTGAAGTAAGTGTTGATGGTGTTGCGCATATAAACACAAACATAAGCGCATATGAAACTGATTTTAAAGACCCTACTAAAAAATGGGCAAATACAAAATTCTTAGCTTCTCAGCCAGGTAGATACTATTATTGGGCAGATGGTAACACTGCAGACCCCCATTTTAAACGTGGAGGTATGATTGAAGTATTCCCAAGAAATGAAAATATGGGAGGTTCAATTACTGTAGAATATCCAATGGGTAAAAAAGTTACTAAAGCGGTTACTTTAGACCCAGCAACATTAGCTATAGAATTAGATAGTATTCCAAAAGATACTGTTACACTGGAAGCTGGTGATACTGTAGAATTCACATTGGCTAATCATGCCATTATGTCTTTAAATGGAAATGCAAATGCATTTATTATTACAGACTCAGGAAACAATCCACTTGACTATGTAAGTGATGGTGTTCTTTATTTGTCCGATGGTTTAGCACCTGCAAATGAATATAAAATTTGGTCAGATTATGCAAATAACTTTACTTCAAATTCAGTATCAACTGTAAGATTTACACCATTTGCACCTGGAACATATCGCTATTTTGCCAACACAACTCCTTCTGAATATGGCGAAATTGTAGTATTAACACCAAAGCCATATAATTTAGATGCATTCCATATAAGTGTAGATAACTATACAGCAACTATTGAAAATCCAATTAAGTTTGTTGTCACCAAAGATAAGTATCCTACTATGGAATTGGATGGTGAATTAGCTGACTTTATAGGAACTAAAAATGGTATTCGATTACCAAATAATTCATATGATTATACACCAAATTCAAATGGTATTATAAGATATAATGATGCATTGAATTTATTTGAAGGTTACACGCAAGGACAATGGAGAGGATTAGGTGGTGTAGTTGACTTAAATCAAGACACATATGTTGAAACAGATGACTTCAATGATACAATTTATTTTGTAGCAAACAATGCAAACGTTTCACAAATGCGTGAAGATAAAATGTTCTTTGAGACTAATCGTGAAGAAACTATTGTTGGTGTATCTCATAAAGAATCTCATGTTCGTGTTGAATCTAATTCAAACACATTAAATTATAATGTACATGTTGAAGGTAATGCAAATACATTTACGTCAACAGGATGGGTAGCAGAGGGTGGTAGAAGCGGTCTAGTAATAGACCATAGAGGAATTGATATTGACAGCACGGGATATCTAAAACTTCCGTATGGAAGTATAAATGATAGACCATATTTCGCAGCAAATGGTATGGTGCGAATGATTGAAGATGGTTTGGAAGTTGTTGATTCTGCAAATAATACAGAAAGATTTGATATTCTAGAGTTACATGTTGAAGGTAAATGGCAACCATTGTCATTTGTAACAAATGAATATACATACACCGTAAACCTACCCGGTTCAAATACAGTTTCATTTGGTAATTTATACACACCGTTTGTCAAAGAAGAAATTGAAGTACATTTAAATGGTTTGAAAATTGAAAAAGCAGACTTTGACATAATAAGCACACCAAATAATGTACATAAAATTGCTGCTACATTTACTCCAGGTCCACCTAATGGTGATTATAACCTTGGATTAACTTTGCCATTTTCTGTAGATGCTGGAGATAGGATAGAAATTTCAGCAAACAATCAAGGATTATTTGGAAACACTGCTGCTATTGCTATTGGAATTGCAGATCCCTTGACTCCTGGTTCATTTATTCCTGCAGCCGGAGTTGACTATTATGTAGGTGGAGTTAAATACAATTTCAATGATTATCTTGGCGAAATAGCAAATACTGATGTATTAGTTGGAAATACAATAGATATTGTATATACAACTTCTCCAACTACTGGAACATTCCAAATATATTCTACAGACCCAACTTCAGTTACAATCACTGGTAATCAACAATTTTATGTCACGGGAAGAACATCATACACAAGTAACTTGATGTTCCAAACTAATAGAAATCCTGGACAAATCATAAATGTAAAACATGCTCCGGGTAGAAATATCGGTGTTAATCATATTGACGTTCTAAGTCGCTCAGAATTAATAAATGGTTTGGCATCTAATATTAGATTCTCCGGGCAAGTTACTATAGGTTCGTATCAAGCATCAACAAGTACAACAACAGGTGCATTAATAGTGCTTGGTGGGTTAGGTATGAGCGGCGATTTATTTGTAGGAAAATCAGTAACTGAACTTTCTGCTAGTGATTTAAAAACAAATATTTCAAGTATAGATTCTGCATTAGATAAAGTAATTGCTATGAAAGGTGTAGAATTTAATTGGAAAGATGATATTAAGGACACTAAAGAATATGGATTAATAGCAGAAGATGTAGCTAGTATTGCACCAAGTTTAGTTTCTTATGCGGATAATAAACCACAGGGTGTAAAATATAGTAAAGTAGTTGCTCTTCTCATTGAAGCTATGAAACAACAACAAAACGAAATCGAAACTCTAAAATCCCAACTTCCTAAGAAACGTGGAAGGAAATCAAATAGTACAAAGGAATAAAGCATGGCAACATCAAGTAGTATTCTAAGTTATATTGATAATGTTGTTTCAAGTTATGACCCGGTATCAACACAAGCCAAGTATATAAATTTAGATATTAGTAATGATGCAAATTTAACTAATGTTCTAATTAATGGGAAAGCGAGTATAAGTGTGGTGAATGTCGGACCTGATGTTTACAGATTACCACCAACAGGTCCTTCAGATGGTGATTACTTGGCATTTGATGCATTAACTCCTTTAAATTCAGATGGGAGTAAACAGTTAACGTTTAAGAATTTTAATGCCGCAAGCGTTTCAATTAGCACATTAGGAGGTTTGTTATTACATCCAAGTAGAAATGATGGTACTTTTGTACATGTTTCTAATAGTACATCTTTACTTTCAACAGATAAATCAACTGAATATCAGGTAATAGATAATAAGCCTTCGGTATTACCTTCATCTATCAGCCTGAATGATAGATTTATTATTAGTACAACTAGACCTGGAAGTACTGTTCCTGATTTAAATAAAATGACGCTTAGAAATTTATTAGAATTTATTGAAAAGGAAAATCCGGGTACTTCTGCTATCAAATATTTGACATCAAATACGGGTGTTCAATCTAATCAATATGATGTAACATTTACCATTGATGAAGGTGCTTTAACTAAAACATCAATATTAGCAAATACTGGATTGATAGTACATGGAGACTTGTTCTTTGTAAATGATAATGATAGTGACTCATCAAATGCTATGATGCAAGTATTACCCGATGGATATAAATTATCTAGATATGCTAATAGTCTAAGTTTTGATTTTGAAGGTACTCAAAATTTAAGTTTAAAACCAAATGATATTCAAGTTGGTACAAATTTAGTTTTACAAAATGGTGCTTATGTGGATATGATAAATAATTCATTTATTGAATTAGCAGATAATTCACATTTGCAGTTTGGAACAGATAGTGAAGTTAATATGAGTAATGATGCTACTATTTCATTAACTACAAACACTTCAGTTTCTTTTGTAAACTTAAATACTATCTATACATTTGACCAATCTTTATCATCAACTGATGATATTATACATAATTCTTTAGCGTTGAACGATGCAACAAACGCAACTGCAGTAGGTTCCGCTCCGTTTCATGTTGCTGGAGGCGGTTCCATAGGTTTGGATTTATATGTGGGTGGAATTGCAAATGTATTTTCAGTTGTCACCAATAGTGTAAATTCACTTGGAGCAATAACTGGTGATTCATTATCTATTACAACACTTATTAATTCAACTGATATAAACGCAACCGCTAATGTAGACAGTGCTGCAATTAATAGTGGATTTGTTAGTGCGGGTAATATTGATGTTGCAGCAAACATAACTGCTGGTAATGATATATTTGCTGCTAATTCTGTATTCTCCGGAACACCACCAACTGTACTTTCATCTATAGCATACAAAGAAAATATAAATCAATTTGAAAATGGATTGAATTATATAATGAGTATGAAACCCGTAACATATGACAGAAAAAATTCATCAAGTAAAAATGAAATAGGATTTATAGCAGAAGAAATGGAAACTATTTTGCCTAGTATAGTAAAATCTGGACATGGTGTAAAGGGTATTCAATACGATCAAATTGTGCCTATTTTAGTTTCTGCATTACAAGAACAACAACAAAAAATTAATGAATTAGAGAATAAAATAAAATAAATATTAAATAAAATATGAATTTTTAACAAAGGAAACAAATGGCGTTTATTAATCAAGTATTTGCGAAAGATGAAAATCTTTTAAAAGTTGGTAAATCCTATGACCCAACAGTAAGGTCACTTACTTCTATATCCGGTTCACAAATACAATTTACACCAAAAGTAAATGATATTGCAATTGATGATTATGTAGGAAAAGTAGCAAGTTTTACCAATGGACAAGTTAAAACTATTAGTGCCAAAGTAGTCGATGCTACTGCTCCTACAGGTTATTCAAATACAATATTTGATGTAGAACCCGCAAATGTACAGATACCAAATACCACTTCATTTGTTGTAGATACCACCTCTTTATATATTGATGATGCGTCAAGAATTCATTTTGGTAAATCTGTTCCTGGCATAATGATGGCAGGTGGAGAAACTGGAATTGATTTAAATTTTGGTAGAATTAGAAATGGAGCATTACCAACACATGCGCATGATTTAGTTACAAAACAATACGTAGATAGTCAAAAAATGGCTGTGTGGAATCAATTATTTACTTTTGATGGGGATGACGTTACTTCAATATTTACAATTTATGAACCGATTTCTATTCATAACGCATTAATTAGTGTAGGTGGAGTAATTCAAAATCCTTATGAAGCATACAATATTGAACAATATGATGGATTTACACGCATTGTTTTCAGTGAGCCACCGCCATTTGAAACTCAAATAGCAGTTAGAGCATCAACGGCTACTAATGTGACTATGAGTCCAGCGATAGAAGAAATTTTTGTTTCCACAAATAATCAAGATACGTTTCCTCTAGAAAATGAAGTATTGGACAAATATGGACTTGTAGTTAGTGTTGATGGTGTTGTGCAATCAACTTTAAATTATGATATATTAACAACGCCTGTAGTAGTAACAACAAAAGATGGCAAAGATTATTATAAAGGAAATGAATATAAAATATTAAAATTTGCTGAAGGTTTAGATGTTGGTGCTATTGTTCGTGTTTTAAATTTACGTGGTAAAAACTTCCATAGTCATGTTGGAACATATATCATGTTGACTAATAACACATTGGTTCCTAATACAACATTCATTATGAATGGTATATATGATTACGATACTATTGAAAATAGTGGAAATACTGTTAATGTAACTCATGATATGATTGCTAATCGTGGTGGTTTACATTTATATGCGAATACTACAGTTAGTGATTTGTATATTAATTTACCGGAAATGGGAGGAGAATATTCACCTGACCAGCATTTAGAAGTTAAAGTTGTTAAGGGAATGCACACTGCTAATGTGTATATAAATGCAGATGATAATAATTTCATGAATTATGAAGGTCAAGCAGATGGACATCTTGGAGGAGGAGTTGTTTATTCTAAAGAAGATGGGCAACCTTCTGTGATTCATTTAGAATATGAAAGCTATTATAAAACTTGGTATATTAAATATGGAATGGGATTATGGTATGTAAATGCAAATACTGTTAATTATCCAAACGTAAGTCCTTATTAAGAGGTATAAATATTATTATGTTCTTGAAGATTGCTGATGAATTGTTAAATTATCAAAATTTACAATATTTTGAATTTGAAGAAAATACATTGAGTATATATTTCAATGGAAATGTAGGTTCAAAGATAAAACAAAATGAAAATGAATTTTTAAATTTTATTGAATTGATAAAGAAAAATGAAAATATTATAATTTTAAATGATAATAAAATTGGAATAAATCTTATTAATGTGAGTGGAATTTCTAATGAAGATAAAATTTTAAGTATCTATTTTATAGATGGTTCAAAAAAAATATTTAAGTCTTTAAATTTTAAAGATATTGAAAAACAAATTCTAGGAGAATGAATGTCTCAGATTTTTAATTTAAGAGGTAATCCAATAAATAATATACCTGAAGTGAGAACAAATTTAATAAAAGACCAAAGTGGAAAACATTTAATAATGAAATTTGACCCTGTAGCCAATTCTGCTAATCTATATAATGTAGATTTCATTCATTCTTCTTCGGGTACTTTGATAAAAGTTGATAATATTGTACTAACTTAATAAAGAATAAATATGCCACAAATTTATAATCTTGGTGGAGTAACAATACAGAGAATGGCATCATTGGATGTATCAAGAATATATTCAGCCGCTGCTAATCAAACAATAATGGATACTTTATTTCAGTCATCCGCGGCAGGGGTTGCAGCATATAAAAATCCACCATTTAAATGTGCTGAATTTTGGAATATTGAATATATTATAAGTAAAACAGGCAAAGAAATTTCTGTTGACCGCATCAAAGAATCTACTAATTAATATATAATATGCCCGGAGGTGTTCTTAATTTAGATGGTCAAACTATTTTTCAATCAAACAATGGAATAATTGAAATTCCATCTACAACCTTTATAAGAGGTATAAGTGATTTATTTGATGTTTTTATAAACAATGCTTCTTTTAATGTGAGTACAAATATATTAACTTTACAAACAAATAATGGACAATTAGTATCTGTTGATTTGAGTGACTTACAAGATGAAATAACACAAACAGCTTCCGGAGATGCTACAGCATTAGCGATAGCTTTGGGATAAAATAAAAACTATTAACTTTAAGGTAAGAGAAAAAATATGGCATTTCAACCGATTAATAGAGGCGCTCAACCGAACGATAATACGGGTGATAATTTACGAGAGGGTGCTAGAAAAATAAATTTAAATTTTACTGAAATTTATAACGCACTTAGTGACACAAATTCTTCTGTTATTAAGTTTAATTATAAAAATTATAAATTAGGTGAAGTTTCTGATGTTACAGTTCCTCTCCCATCACATGAATATGTGTTATCTTGGGATACGATGACATCAAAATGGATTGCTGTAGAAAAGCTATCTGGTAATGTTGTTGGACATATGATTCCAACTTCAAACAATATGTATGATTTGGGTGATGCTAATAATAACTTTAGAGATGTTTACGTTGCAGGTAATACGTTTTTTAATCCTGGAGAACAAAGACTATTCTCAGATATGGGAACGTTAAAAGTTCAATATGATTATCAAACATCAAATGCAGTGTTATTTGATTCAAATACAACAACAGCAGCATCTGTTACAGTATTAAATCCTTCTCAGGATATTGTTTTTACAGATACTACAAAATTAGATTCTGTAACTTTTGGCGGAACAACTATTTATTATTTCCCTGGAATTGACACATCTATTGGACCTCCTTATGGTTTAATGCCAAATGTAAGTGTTGAATTAATACTGGAAGATACCGGAGCAGGCACATCAAACACATACACTAATTATGATTATACAGCATATTCAACTGCTCAAAATTTACATAATGATGCATTTTATTTTAGTGGAAGACAAACACTTACTGTAGAAAATGGTGGATTGACCGCAGGAGATGGAAAAATTCAAAATGATTTACTTTATGCAGATAAAGCAACTTTAGTTATCAAAAGAACTTCTTCTGATGGTATTGGTGATGTTATCATAAGTAACAAAACACAAACTTTGTTAAACAAAACTATTCCTGCTGCTAATAATACTATATTAATGAGTATAACAAATTTGATAGATGTTAGGGCTAACACTGCAAACATCATGTCTGGTGATATACTTCAATGGAGTAATACAGCAAATGCATTCACTGCTATGAGTCCATCATTGCATCCAATTGCAGGACCAGTTTCTGGCTCATTAGTACCGACTTCAGATTCCGCATTTGACCTTGGTTCTTCAACAAGTAAATTTAAAGATTTGTATTTGAGTGGTACTACATTACACTTAGGTTCAAGTACAATTAAATCGACTGGTTCAACAATTGAATTTAGCAATCCAATCAAATTAGGAAATGGTACTGGTGATGTTCCAGTTCAAGCGAATTTAATTCCTACAACAGATTCTTTATTTAACTTAGGAAGTCCTTCAAATAAATTCCATTCATTGTACTTAGCAAATAGTACAATTTATTTAGGCGATGCTGCTCTAAGTGTAACTTCTGATGGGTTGGCATTTATAGAAGAACCTAAGAAAATGGTTAGTATTGAAGAAAGAAATGTTTTCACTTTTAATCCAAATATTGATATTATACCTGTAGATCTAAATTCATACAATCCAACAATAGTTCATTCTCGCATTTATGCTATTGAAGGTTTATCTACAGCTAACACAGACCCTGCACAAGGATTTGATACAGGAAGCTATGAACAACAGGGATATGGTTACCGCCTTGGTCTTAATCACCCACTTGTTTTAGATACTCCAATTCCATATACAGCAAAACTTAATATTTATTCTTTTGCTGATTATAATAATCCTGTATTATCTTATGATTATTTACCAGAAGTAACTGGTAATAATGTCAATTATACATGGGATGTTGCAAATAGTGAATTTCGTATTAATACAAGCTCACCATATTTCCAAGAAGGATTTGTATTTGACCCAACTGGAAAGGTTTTAATTATTTCTCCATGGTCTTCGGTTGAATTTGAAATACATTTGAGTGCATTTGATTTTACTGGAAATGCAGCTCCAGCTCCTGGTATATTCGCTCAAGTTGAAATATACCAAGAAGATCCAACAAAGTCTACACCTAAACCGATAAAACCAGTAGACGACCCAGTTGGAATCAAAACAGGAGTTCCTAGTTCAGCCACTGATACAGGAACTAAAGGAGATATAGTAGTAGGAACTGGTTATGTATACATCTGCAAAGATACTGACCAATGGGTAAGAGTAGCTATAGATACTGGATGGTAATATCATAAATGGCTAACTTATTTAAGTTAAAAACCAAGGCAAATATTCCCAATAGTCCGACATTGGTGTACACCGTTGGAAGCGGTGTTACATCAACTGTCATTTTAGGTATGATTCTTACCAATAAAGTTAATTATGAGATAGCGGCTACAGTATATCTAGAAAGTAATACTTCCGATGTGGAGGTAAATGAGAACATTGAACTTTTACATGAAGTTCCAATTCCTCAGAACACCACATTGGAAATATTTTCTGGTCAAAAATTAAATCTCCAAACCAATGATAGATTAAAAGTTATGTCTAGTGCTAATAATACTTTAGACTTTGCTCTGAGTATGATGGAAATAACAGCATGATGTTATGGCAAAAAGCATATTTGTTGATGAAATTCAAGGTACAAGTAGTGTAACAAATAATACCTTAGTTCACATTGAAACAGAACATAATTTAATCGTAGATAAAATTAAAACTCTTACTTTCCTTCCTAACAATTTAACTTGCAAAAAAAATTCTTTAGATTTATTTTATATAAATTCTACAAATAAAGAATTTAAGTTCAATGATTCGTATAAACTATCAGTAAGTAATACACTTAATTTTACATCTTCTGGTAGCATTTTACAACGTAAAATGAGAATGATTTCTACCGATTTTGATTATTCTACATTAGGTGGATACAATGAATATTTTGCACAAGCAGAATGTTTTAGAACTAAGATTACTACTAAGGGAAATAATAGTGGTATTAATGTTCGTATTGGAATTAATGGTGAACCAACCGCACACAATATGGTTACATATCCCGTTAGAAGTTTTATAGATACATCTGTTATAAACACTACTGATTGGAATCATGATATAGCAAGACATATTGATGACAATGAAGCGGCAACACAGCAATATCAATACTATTGTTTTGGTTACACGAACATAGGAAACTATTCGGATGCCGATTATTCATCTACATCAATTCAAACTGCAACAATGGAATTTATGGATATGCCAAATGTTCCTGCTGGCACAGATATTTGGTATTCTATTATTTTTATGAGCGATAGCGCACAAACTTTTTATGTTAATAGAACTGTCACTAGTGCTACAACAGGTGCGTATGAACGTGGCGTTTCTTATGTTTATATTGAGGAATTGAATGGAGAAAATTTAACAACTACCTCATTTGAAAATGGTGGTATTTTAGAATATACTTATTAGGAAATAAAATGACAAGCGTTCTTTCCGTAGAAAAAATACAAGGATATTCACAAAGTAATACCATTACTATTACACCTGGCCATACGTTAATTGGCAATACTATTAAAACAAATACAATTGAAGTACAAGATATATTATCTTACAATAGTCAGGAACCATTTCTTTCTTTTGACCAGTCATCTAATACATTTACATTACAAAATGATTTCAAGTTTACAAGTGATAGTGAGGGCATTATTTATAGTCCTGGTGCTACAATTCAAAAGAAAATGCGAATAATAAAAACTGATTTTAGCTACTCAACGACTGCAGGTTATTATCAAAATTTTGTACAACTGTCTTGCTTTAGAACAAAGATTACTTCTAAAAAAGATAATTCATCTTTTTATGTAAGAATGGGTTTAAATGGAGAACCTACTACTTATAATATGACTATATATCCTGTGCGTGGTATATCAGATACAAATAATATGAATATTGTTGATTGGAATCATAATATAGCAAGACATTTGAATGATGGCGAAAATCCATCTGCTCAATACGAATATTATTGTTTTGGTTATACTTCTCCGGGAAATTATCCAGATACTGATTATTCATCAACACCTATACAAACTGCAACTATGGAGTTTATAGACACTCCCAATTTTGCAGCAGGCACAGATATATATTATACGATATGTCTTATATCCGATAGCGCACAAACTTTTTATGTTAATAGAACTGTTAACAGTAGTGTAGCAAGTGCATATGAACGTGGCGTTTCTTATGTTTATATTGAAGAAATATTAGGTCCAGTTACTACCACAAATATTCAGTCAGGTATAGTAGAATATAGTTTTTAGTAAAGATAAATATTAGTATTAATTTAAATACAATACAATAAAAACTATATGTCCAAAAATAGAGATTTCAGCAAATTAGTTCGTTCAATTGTAGATAATACAGATATTGATTCTGGCGTAATGGTTAGAAAAAATGAACAATTGTTAACAGCAAATTTAACAATAGCAACTGATGAAAATGCGCTGATGATTGGTCCAATAGATTTAGCAAATAATGTTTCAATAACTGTACAAGGTAATTTATCCGTAGTCTAATATGTCATACTTAGGATTAGAACAACAATTATTATATACTGCGGGATCAATTGTAGATAATTTTCGTAAGTATGAATTTGTAGCTACACAAAATCAAACTACATTTAGAATAAATTTTGAATACAATCCCTATAAATTTTTATTATATATTAATGGATATCTGATACCAAGTGATGAATATACAGTAACTGACTATATCACATATTTTGAATTAGTTTTAGATGAAGGTTTGAATTTAAATGATATAGTATCCGCATTTACATTTGGTGGATTTGAATCACAATCTGTTGGTGTTGCCTCGCATACAGAAGAACATATTGTTTCTGCAAATTTAGAAAATACCTTTGCTGTAACATTTTCAACCGATATAATAAACAATACAAATAATGTTTATCATAATGGAATTAGATTATCAGAAAATGATTTTACAGTTAACGCAAATTCATTTACATTAAATTCATCTACATCTTTAAATGATGTTATTGTTTTAGAATCTTTTGTATCAGACAATGTAATTCCTGAATATAGAAAAGTCAATGTAACTCCTTTTGTCGGTGGTTCTGATGGAGTGCCAGTCGCTAATTATAGTGGAGGAGGATTAGAACTTAGAAGAATAAAAAATACAAGTGATATTATTGCAACTTTAAATGCCAATCATGAAATAGAATTGGCTTTAAATACATTACCGATTGCTACAGATACATTCACTGCAAATGGAAATGTAAGCACATTTGATTTACAATATCAACCTTTCAATAGTTATTCATCAATAGTATCTATAGATGGTTTGATACAA